>ERZ773106.7-NODE-7-length-292251-cov-12.498227_pt1 | contig 292251 bp, 230 predicted proteins | sample MGYA00580572_ERZ773106 | MGnify/ENA primary metagenome ERZ773106 (study PRJEB29015, sample SAMEA2737868) | human gut metagenome | biome: human gut; feature: human-associated habitat; material: faeces | place: China | collected 2012 ... | reverse complement strand
ATTGCGATTTTTCCTTCTAATTTACCCATACCTACATTTGTTGCATTTGTAAAAATAGCTGATTCATTTATTTCTTTTCTTAATGTTTCATGATCATTTAAATCAAATAATTGTGCTTTACATTGAGTTTGTGAATTGATTTTTTCTACATTTTCTAAAGCACGTTCCCATGAAGCATCTTTAATATTAAAAATACTAATTTCTTTAACGCCATCTAAAGCTGCTTGCATAACAATTGCTGTCGCTGCTCCACCAGCACCTACAATTGTCATCTTTTTACCAATAATATCAATTCCTTGATCTTTTAAAGCAGACATATATCCTGTTCCATCTGTAATAGTTCCTGTTAAAACTCCGTTATCATTAATAACTGTATTAATAGCTCCACACATCTTAGCAATTGGTGTAATATGATCTAAATATTGTCCAATTGTTGTTTTATAAGGCATTGAAACATTCCATCCTCTTACATTTAAAGCTTTGAAACCTTTAACCGCATCTTCTAATTGATCTGGTTGAATATCAAAAGCTAAATAAGCATAATCTAATCCTAAAGCACGACAAGCAGCATTGTGCATAACTGGTGATTTAGAATGTCTAATTGGTGTAGCAATAAGTCCTAATAATTCTGTATGTCCTGTAATTCTCTTTTCCATTTTTATTTCCCCCATATATTAATAAAAAAGTCTCTTCATCCCATAAGGACGAAAGAGACCATCGCGTTACCACCTTACTTCGTTATTATTTCACAATAATAACCTTACTAAGTACCTACATACTCATACACGTTAACGGGTGTTACCGGAGATATCTACTTACTTCAATACTCTACTCCAAGAGGAATTCAATCATCAAACATAACTTTTTTTCACCAACCAAAAGCTCTCTACTTATGTTTTGATCATCTACTACTTCTTTTCACTGTATTTATTTGTATTAAATCACTTCATCATTTATTTGTCAAAGATTTTTATAAGAATATTACAAAATATCGCCCCTCATGGGACGATATTTATTTTATTCTATTTTCTATTCTTCGAATGAGAGGCAAAGGTAAGAAAAACTGACGAATAAAGAAAAGATCACAAATTCCGAGTCAGATTTTCTTATTTTGCCAAGATGCTTTCTTTAAATAAATGACACTTGCGACCAATAAACCGGTATAATACACCACCTCGGTCATGAAACAGATAGCAACCGGCATATGCAAGCGCATCCCGACCACATATATAAACAATGTATAGAAAACCAGGGTAGCCAGCTCCATCACAAAAGCCGAACGAGTATTTCCCGTACCCGTCACTCCGTTGAACACGATATTGGCAACCGCTCCGATCAGCAAAGCGCCTGAAATCACATAAAGGGAAGGGATCGAAGCTTGTATCAAAGTCACGTCATTGGTATAAACCGATAATATCGTAGAAGGAATCAGACAAGTGACAGACACAAAAACAGCCATGATTCCTAACGATATCCAGGTTATATGACGAATGATCGGGATAACCTGGTCCTTATGCCCCGCCCCGATGCTGTTACTCACAAACGTATTCGTTGCCGTCGATAAAGAATTGACAGGGATCAATAAAACGATGTAAACACTCCGGACAATATTCGCAACCGCCAGTTCCCGCTGCCCTAAATGTTCCACAGCCACAAACAACATGAAATAAGTACTGAGCGAAATAAAATATTGCAACATCGTAAATATAGAGATGTCCAACACACGCCTCAGCAATTTAACATCGAACGATCGGAACTGGCTCAGTGCATACTTCTTGATATCTACCGTCATCCGAGTATAAACCATATAAAACACGATAGACACCGCCTCCGCCATCACCGAAGCGATAGCCGCTCCTTTTATTCCCAATTCCGGAAAGCCGCAGTTACCGAATATCAGCAGGTAGTCCAGCAGCACATTCGTCAACGCCATCACAACAGCATTCAGTGTCAGCACCTTCGTCCGGGTAATACCGATAAACAAAGCACGGAACATCACATTCACAAAAGAGAAAAAGAACCCGAACACACGCCAGTCCAAGAATTCTTCCGTGGCATTCAGAATCGTATCGGAAGAAATCAGTACCCGCATAATATCCCCGGCAAACAGACGTGACAAAGTAAACATGACGGCAGCCAGCATAAGCAGGAAAAAGACACCCTGTATCATTACCGGCCCAACTTCCTTATAATTCCGCTCCCCATTACGGCGAGCCATGATGATCTGCGATCCGGTACTAAACCCAAAAGCGATCGTAAAGGCACATATATAATATAAGCCGCCCATTGCCGAAGCTCCTAACTCGATTTCACCGACCCGGCCCAAAAACGCGGTATCCGTCACATTAATGACATTCTGTGCCAGAAGACTCAAAAAGATTGGATAACTAACATTCCAAATTTGCCTGTTTGTGTACATATAATATTATTTACGAAGGAAATCCATACTCATAAAAAAAGCCCGCCACATCAGGCGAGCTTCTTCTTTATATGCTATCGCATTTATTTTTCAGCTACCGATGCTTCAATCAGTTTATTGGTTGCCGTATCAGGAAACACAACCGACGGCTTAAATGTTTTCGCCTCCTCAAAATCCATCAAGGCATACGACATAATAATGATGATATCGCCAGGCTGTGCCTTACGGGCAGCAGCTCCGTTCAGACAAACGACTCCCGAACCTCGTTCACCTTTAATGATATACGTTTCAAAACGTTCACCGTTATTATTATTCACAATAGCGACCTTTTCGTTGGCAATCAGATTGGCGGCATCCAGCAAATCCTCGTCAACAGTGATACTTCCTATATAATTCAGATTGGCTTCCGTTACCGTTACCCGGTGAATCTTTGATTTAACTACTTCTATAAACATACGATCTGATTTATGATTTATGATTTATGAATTATTTAGCTACGCTTGTTTCTTCCATATAAAACTTATGATTATTCAGGAAACAAATCATCATTCATAAATCATAAATCTATATTTAGTACTTAATATTATCTATCAGACGAACCTCTCCGCAATATACCGTAATACATCCTACCGGATAAGTCGTATCGGACCAGTTCTTGATGGACTCCATCGTATTGCCATCTACAATCTCATAGTATTCCACACGCATAATAGGATCGGCATTTATTGTGTTGACAACATAGTCGATCACCTCCTGCACACTCTTTTCGGGCACAAAGTTAGTACTTTCTTTTAACGTACGAGCTATTAACGGAGCTTTTTGACGTTGTTCGGGTGTCAAGCGCACATTACGGCTACTCAAAGCCAAACCGTCTGCCTCGCGCAAAATCGGACAGTCGTTGATTTTCACCGGTATATCCAATTGCTTCACCATAGCACGGATCACAGCGATCTGCTGGAAATCTTTTTCACCAAAATAGGCATTATCCGGTTCGACTACATAAAAAAGTTTGCTCACGATCTGAGCAACCCCATTGAAATGTCCGGGACGGCGCGCCCCTTCCATTACGGCCGAAACAGTGCCGAAATCGAATGTGCGGGTATCTGGCTCCGGATACATTTCTTCTGCCGACGGCGCAAATACATAATCGCAACCGACCGGCTCCAACAGAGTACAGTCTTTATCCAACGTACGAGGATACGTTTCAAGGTCGTGCTTGTCGTTAAACTGGGTTGGATTGACAAAAACACTGACTACACACACGTCATTTTCTTTCACACAACGTTCAACCAGGCTCAAGTGTCCGTCATGCAATGCTCCCATAGTGGGAACAAAGCCAATTTGTTTGTTATTACGCTTTTCTTCAGCGAGATAACTCTTCAATTCTTTAATACTGTTTACTATTTTCATCCTTTAGATGCTTATTGACGGTGCAAAGCAAATAAATAATTGCGGTAAATGAAAGAATTTTTGTATCTTTGTAGCGTCTTTATAAAACTAGTTTACAGAATGGATGCAAAAAAAATCTTGTTTATAGCTCAAGAAATAACACCCTACCTTCCCGAATCAGAGATTGCAACGATATGCAGAAACCTGCCACAAGGCATACAGGAGCGTGGTCGCGAAATTAGGACTTTCATGCCCAAGTTCGGTAGCATTAACGAACGCCGCAACCAGTTGCACGAAGTAATCCGGCTTTCGGGTATGAATCTCATCATTGATGATACCGATCACCCGCTGATCATAAAGGTAGCATCCATTCAGGCAGCCCGCATGCAAGTATACTTCATTGATAATGAAGATTTCTTCCAAAGAAAACATACTATCAGCGACGATGATGGAAACGAATACGAGGATAACGACGACCGTTCGATCTTCTACGTTCGTGGTGTATTGGAAACAGTGAAAAAACTCCGTTGGATACCGGACGTCATTCACTGTCATGGTTGGATGTCAGCGCTAACAGCCCTGTACATCAAACGTATGTATGCTGACGATCCTTGCCTCAAAGATGCAAAGATCGTATACTCTATTTATAACGATGACTTCAAAACACCGTTCAGAAAAGAATTTGCAAGCAAGTTAAAAATGGATGGAGCCAAGGACAGCGACCTGAAAGGCATCAAAGCCGATACAAGCTTCACCGGGCTGACCAAGCTCGCCATCGATTTCGCAGATGGTGTGATACAGGGTAGTGAAACGATCAATCAAGATGTGTTGGATTATATTGCCACTAAAAAGCACACTCCATTCCTGCCTTATCAGTCGCCGGACGTTTATATGGATAAATTCAACGAATTCTACGATGTCATATTAGGCACAAAATAAATTTAGAGACATGAAAATCAAGCTTTTTATACTTGGCCTGAGTCTCGGAATCTCGATTCTGAGCGGGTGTAATGATGATTTGACGCAGGTAGGAACAGGTATTCAACCGGAGAATGACAGACCGCTGGTATATGCGGACACATTTTACATGAAAGCAAAAACATTACAGACTGATTCTGTCTATGCCCGGACAATTTACGGTTCATTAGGGGAAATATACGATCCTTTGTACGGAAACCTGAAGTCTGATTTTATGTGCCAGTTCTACTGTCCGGAAAATTTCCGGTTCAGGTATACACCCTACAACGGCATAATAGATTCGGTCGAATTTAAAATATATTATAGCCGAAGCTGGACAGGTGATTCTCTAACTCCGATGCGTGCACAACTATACGAAGTAACAACTCCGCTAACGAGAGATTTTTATACGAATATCGATCCGGAACAATACTGCAATATGCAGAAATCATTAGGTATGCAGACATATACGGCACGTGATCTAAGTGTTTCGGACTCTCTTTGGAATGATAAAAATTCAAACAACGTACTGACTTATCAACCGAGAATAACCATCCGCATGCCCCAGGAAGTAGGTCAACGTTTCTATGACGCGACAATCAAAACTCCGGAAGTTTTTAATGACCAGAATACGTTCAATCAGTTCTTTCCCGGTATTTATGTCACAAATACATACGGTACAGGAAACATCCTGAACATTGAAAGTACCCAGATGAACATTTACTATAAGCACACGGTAAAAGGCTCTGCCGACCAGGATTCAATCGTACAGGCTTGGGAGACTTTCAGTGCGACATCTGAAGTTATCCAGTTGAACAGATTCAAGAATACAGACATCAGCCATCTGCTGGAACCCAATGATAGCATCGCTTATCTGAAAAGTCCGGCAGGCGTATATACCCAGTTGACAATCCCGGCACAAGATATTGCTCCTATTATCCAAGGACGTATTGTCAGCAATGTGGACCTTTCTTTAAAAGCCCTTCCGCAAGAAGACTGGAAATTTGCATTTGAAGCTCCCGCTAACGTGCTGATACTCCCAAAGGATTCTATGGATACATTCTTTAGAAACAATAATGTAGAAAATAACATCACTTCCTTCCGGGGATCTTATGTGGCTTCGACCCGAACCTACTCATTTGGAAACATAGCCAAGCTGCTTAAAACCCACATAGAGAACTCTCCGGATGAAGATCTGGTTATCAACGTTATCCCCGTACAGCGCAGAGTAGGAACGACAACCAACTACTACGGGCAGACAAGCGAATACACTGTCGCCATCGAGAACTATTTGAAACCTTCCGGTGTAAAACTACGTATCGACAAAGACGCAATGGAAATGCGTATCGTAACAATTGAATATAGATAAGCAAGACTGACTATTTATTATCTATCAGATATAAAAAAACCGGGGTTCCTTTTAGGGAATCCCGGTTTTCATTTATTACTTTACCTTTATTCAGCAGCCGTTTTTTTCGCTGCTTTTTTCTTATACTTATCAAGCTCTTTCTGTAACTTTTCAATCTCTTCACCCTGGTTCTTAATCGTTGTAAGAAGCGAATTCAACTCTTCGTTCTCTATCTCAACAGGATACAAAGCATCTACACGGCTGATAAAATCACCTAATATATTCATATAATTGGTAAACGCATCATACGGAGAATCATAAATACCACGATTAAGCCAAATTCCAGTTTTCTTGGTTGTCATAAAACGGAAGTTATTGCTTGCCTGCAAATAGTCCCAGTCCTGCTTGATGCGGCGATCATCACATAAATGAACACGACCAGCCACACTATACAATTTATTAAACGCCTCACGCTGCATCACATTACCCAGCCAACAACTCGTATCTCTTTCCTCATCGGCCCATGACATCGGATAAGGAACATCGACTTGATCTACAGACTTGAACTTTGTCACGATTTCAGACGGAGTCGAGAATGAAATGCCCTTTTCTTTCGCACAAGCCGGCAAAGCCTTCATGAACTGCAGGATATTCGAAGACAACGGTTGTGCAATACCCAAGGCAGAAAGCTCCATAAAAATATTGATAACCTGTTCTTCTTCCGGTAACCCCGCAATCCAACCGATATATTTATCTGCAAATAACGGATATTCGCTCCAATCCGAATTAGAGAAACGCAGACTAATGTCGTCCGACAGTTTGAAATCACGAAGCAAAATCTTCAAATTAGGATTATAGGCACAATGGTACACATAATGCGGGCTCTTCCATCCCAGCACATGTTTGGCTCCTTCGGTCAAAATCCCCTTAAATCCCATACTTGCAACAACCGATCCGATCTCATTCGAATAAATCAAACTGGAATTACGGAAAACCTTGGGAGTTTGTCCAAAAACTTGTTTGATCTTCGCACTCATTCTGGAAACTTCTTCACGGAAACATTCTTCATTAGCCAAAGAAGAAAGCCCATGAGAATAAGGTTCGCACAAAAATTCGCAACAACCTGTGTCATTCAATTGATGCAACAGGTCTATCACAGCGGGAGAATAGATCTCCAACTGTTCCAAAGCCACACCCGAAATAGAAAAAGCGACTTTAAAAGCTCCTCCGTTATTCTTTACCATTTCAAGCAAAGTGGTCAATGCCGGAATATAAGAACGCTCTGCAATCTCCGTGATACTGCGTTCATTTTCATAATCATCATAATAGTAATGATCCGTACCGATATCGAAACAACGATAGCGTTTCAGATGTATGATTTGATGTATTTCAAAATAAAGACAGATTGTTTTCATATCTAATGTTGTTTTATTATTTACCGTAATTCTTTAAGACATTCTCATAAAGAGCGCGAATACGCAAGCCGACTTTTTCCCATGTGATGCCATCGACCTCTTTCTTTCCTTCCACCTGAAGATATTCGAACAAAGACGGATTCGTGCAGATCGAATAAATAGCGTCAGCCATTGCATGAATATCCCAATAGTCCGTCTTAATCACCTTGTCGAGAATTTCCCCACAACCGGACTGTTTGGAAATAATGGAAGGTGTTCCGCACTGCATGGCTTCCAACGGAGCAATCCCGAACGGTTCGGAAACAGAAGGCATCACAAAGACGTCACTGTTCTTGTAAGCTTCATATACCTGCCTTCCACGTTGAAACCCGGGAAAATGGAAACGGTCAGCAATTCCACGCTCAGCGGCCAAATTAATCATAGCGTCCAGCATATCACCCGAACCTGCCATAATGAAGCGGATATTACGTGTACGTTTCAAAACAAGCGCTGCTGCCTCGACAAAATATTCCGGTCCTTTTTGCATGGTGATACGTCCCAGGAAAGTCACGACCTTTTCCTTTTTATGCTCCGGACGAGGAATGTCCAAAAGTTCTTGCGACAACGGATAAACCGCATTATGCATGGCAAAACATTTCCGCGGATCCTGATGATACTCCCGGATAACCGTCTGCCGTGTCAATTCAGATACACACATAATACAATCCGCATAATCCATACCGTTCTTTTCCGTTGCGTATACGGTCGGGTTGACCTTTCCGCGTGAACGGTCGAAATCGGTTGCATGAACATGAATGCAAAGAGGCTTACCACTCACCATCTTAGCATGCACGCCGGCCGGATATGTCAACCAATCGTGGGCATGAATAATATCAAATTGCTGCTGGCGAGCAACGACACCCGCTATAATCGAGAAATTATTGATCTCGTCATGCAGGTTAGCAGGATACCCTCCGGCAAACTCCATACACCCCAAATCATTTACATTCAGATATGAGAAATCGGCATAGATATGGTCACGGAAAGCATAATATTGCTCTGGCGTCATATAATTGGGAAGCCTGGACTTCAAATAATCATAATTGACATCCCGCCATACGACAGGTACTTGATTCATACCTATAATATTCAGGAAACCTTCTTCTTCACCGGTAGGCTTCGGCAAACAGAAAGTCGTTTCCACATCATTCTGCAGACTCAGACCTTTAGTAATACCATAAGAGGCAACCGCAAGACCACCATATATTTTGGGAGGAAATTCCCATCCAAACATTAACACTTTCATACAGGCTCCTCCTTTCAATAGTTATATTTGCTTAATAAGTATAATATTCTCAATATTTCTGCAACATTCATTGCGAATGATATAGCTCCACGCCCCTTGAACGGAGGATTACCGTCAAACAATTCTGAAATGGACCCGATACAATGAGACGACATTTCATCTTCGTACCCAATCAGATAACGTTCGATAAACCCTATACCGCTCATCTTATAGATACGAAGATATGCCTCAAAATAGAAACCTGCCAGCCAAGGCCAGGCCGTTCCCTGATGATAAGCATAATCACGCTGGATCTGAGGACCGACATAATTAGGATTATACCCACCGCTCTTCGGGCTCAAGGAACGGAGTCCTTTAGGAGTAAGCAACTCTTTCGTCACAATATCGAGTACACCTTTTTTCTGGCTGGAATTCAAAGGAGAATAATCAAATGCCACGGCAAATATCATATTCGGACGCACACTCCACTCCATCATGTTACCATCGACATAATCGAGCAAATAGCCATATTCATTCAAGAACACATTGACAAACGACTTCCCGCTTTTCTCGGCCAAAGCTCCCAATGATTCAGCCAAAGCATTATTTCCGGCCTCACCCGACAATTCTCCTGCAAACCGCAAAGCGTTATACCACAATGTATTGATCTCAACAATATATCCTGTACGCGGAATAACGGGATGTCCGTTAACCGTCGAGTTCATCCATGTTACAGCCCTATTCGTCCCATAGGTATAAAGCAATCCATTATCATGCAGAATCAGATTCGGATGTTTATCCTGACAGAGGAACCTCATGATATCTTCCAACAATACACCATATTTCTCGCGGCATGCCTCACGTGAAACCATTTTAGCATATTGCTGAATGCACCAAACAGCCCAAAGCAAGATATCGGGATGCTCCATTTCATAAATCTTGATCTGGCTCGGTTCATTACGGATAAAATTATAAATCGCCTTACAGGCCGTTTCCATTACCATTTCAAACTTGGAAACCTCATTGATAGCCAAAGTCAGCCCCGGCAAAGAAATAAACAAATCGCGTGCCCTGCACTTGAACCACGGATAACCGGCTAAAATATAAAATTCATTTTCCTGCTTATTTAAGAATTGATGTGCTGCATTGATCAGGCAATGTCGGAAAGTATCGCGAGGTGTACGTTCTTCAACCTCGTCTTCAAAAGTCTTTTTTAACGAACGAGTTCCTATTTCAGAAACCCCACCGGAAAAGACGATGCTTTCCCCTTTCTTTATCTCAACCTCAAAATATCCGGGAACATACAGATCTTCGTTAAAGTCATAGCCTCTCTCCTGCTCTTTCGGATATTCGATACCCCGATACCAATCAGGCAGATAATGAAACTCATTCTTTTTGTTCAGTTGCATATACAATTCAGGATAGCCCGGATACATACAGGTTTTGATACCATTCGACACAACCTGATATTCGCGACTGGCCTGGGCATTCTCGTGTGTATATTCACGGACACTGCGAAACGCTAAAAACGGACGCAAGCGCAATGTTGTTGCCGAATGGGCATCCAACAACGTATAACGGATCAAGATTCGATTCTCATGATGCACAAACAACTTCTCTTTTTTCAGAATAACACCTCCTACACGATAGATCGTCGTAGGAACTTTCTCGCATTCGAACTCACGAATGTACTTATGACCTCTCGGACTGTAATTATCCCCCTGATACTTATGAAGCCCCAAGTTAAATTCGGCACCATGCTGTATGACAGTTTCATCCAATGACGACAACAATACGTGATTCTCATCATCCAGTTCCGGAACCGGAATTACAAGTAATCCGTGATATTTTCTTGTGTTGCAATCAACGATAGTTGTACAATGATAGGCTCCCGAACGATTCGTACGAAGAATTTCTCTTGGCAGCGCTTCTTCCAGGTTCGTCATAAGAGTCTTGTCAAATTTAAGATAACTCATATTTTTATATTTGGTTTTAAGTTTATGCTTTAACGTGATAACATATAAATTGCTTTTGTATCTTGACCAAAAGTATCACTTAAAAAATAAAAAAACAAATTCACTTTCATATTTATTTAGAAATTTCATTTTTACGATTTAAAAACAGTTTGATTGATAATCTGTTACAAATATGCCAAAGTGGATATATGTGTTGTCAAACACATGCCAAGCTGTTAAAAACTTCCAAATCCGGCAGTTTGGCATCGTCTGGCAATCAATGCATTTTTATTTGCCGATTATTCCGTACCTTTGTTATATAATAAATCAACACGAAAGAACATGAAACAAAATAGAGAAAATCCCTTTTTCGAGACTTATCGGACTCCGTTCGGAACTCCTCCGTTCGACCAGATCGAAACAGAACAGTATGAACCAGCTTTCGACGAAGGAATCTGGCAATTGGACGAGGAAGTCCGAGCCATTGCCGACAATACGGAACTTCCTACATTCGAGAACACAATCATAGCACTCGAACGCAGCGGCAAGCTGCTGGATAAAGTCATCTCGGCTTTCTTCAACGTATTGAATGCAGAAGCAGACGACGAGATGATGGATATCTCGCAACGAGTATCCCCCAAACTGTCGGAAAGCTCCAACAATATTTATTTGAACGAACAACTATTCGCACGCGTAAAGAGTGTCTACGACCGGAAAGATGAACTGCATCTCCCGATGGAAGACGCACGTCTGCTGGAGAAGACATTCGAAGCTTTTTGCGCACGTGGCGCCGCACTCGGACCCGAAGAGAAAGAAAAATACCGTAAACTCAGTTCCGAGTTAAGCCTTCTTTCCCTCACATTCGATCAGAACGCATTGAAAGACAAGAACCGCTACGAACTGTTGCTAACAAAAGAAGACGAACTGGAAGGACTACCGGAAAGCATACGCGAAGCTGCCGCACTCAGGGCTAAAGAAAAAGGAAAAACCGGATGGCTGTTCAATCTCTCGGCCCCAAGCTACGTGCCTTTCATGCGTTACTCAGCTTTGCGCGGGTTACGGGAAAAGATGTATCGGGAATATATGAGCATAGGTAACAAAGGGGATGAATACGACAACAAGGAAATCATACGGGAAATCGTCAATATCCGCCTGGAAATCGCAAGATTGATGGGATATACCAACTATGCCGACTATAAATTGAAACATACGATGGCCAAAACTCCCGCACGCGTCTATAAACTGCTGAATGAGTTATTGGATGCCTACAAGCCGGTAGCCCGGAATGAATACGAGACCGTACAAAGATTTGCTTCGGAAACGGAAAAAGAAAACATAACGGTCATGCCTTGGGATTGGAGCTATTATTCCGAAAAACTGAAAGACATCCGTTTCAACGTGAATGATGAAATGACGCGTCCCTATTTCGAACTGAATCATGTAAAGAAAGGCGTGTTCGGTCTGGCTACGCAATTATATGGCATCACTTTTAAAGAGAATAAAGAAATTCCGGTTTATCATCCCGAAGTAGAGGCATACGAGGTTTACGATGCCGACGGGAAGTTTCTTTCCATATTATATACAGACTTCCATCCGCGCGACGGGAAACAGTCAGGAGCCTGGATGAACAGCATAAAGGAACAATACCGGGATCAAGACGGCAAAGACAGCCGGCCCCAAATCATTATCGTAATGAACTTCACACGTCCGACCGAGACGAAGCCTTCTTTATTGACTTTTGACGAGGTCAACACGCTGTTGCACGAATTCGGACATGCCCTGCACGGTATGTTTGCCGAAGGATCATACGCGAGCCTTTCCGGTACAAATGTCTATCGTGACTTTGTGGAACTTCCTTCCCAACTGATGGAAAACTGGCTGACAGAGAAAGAGTTTCTGGATCAGATCGCCATCCACTACAAAACCGGGGAAAAAATCCCGCAAGAATTAGTACAGAAATTAATAGACGCTTCCAATTTCAACGCAGGATATGCCTGCTGCCGTCAACTGAGCTTCGGTTTCTTAGATATGGCCTGGCATACCCGAACAGAACCATTCGGCGAAGATGTTATCTCTTTCGAGAAGGAAGCCTGGAAACAGACCGTGATCGTCCCCGAAGTTCCCGGAACCTTGATGAGCAGCAGTTTCGGACACATCTTCTCCGGTGGATATTCAGCCGGCTATTACGGCTATAAATGGGCAGAGGTCCTGGATGCCGATGCTTTCTCGGTCTTCAAAGAGACGGGAATCTTCAACCGGGAAACAGCCCGTTCTTTCCGTAAAAACATCCTATCGAAAGGCGGAACCGAAGATCCGGATATCCTGTACAAACGTTTCCGGGGAAAAGATGCGGAAATCGGTGCCCTGTTGAAAAGAAACGGAATAGAACCAGGCGGACCATCCGCATCCGTCCAGAGCCGGATGCAAGTCTGATTTGTTTTCGAGGTTGCCTTCTATGGTATTTTTATGATACACGCTTGAACAAAAAAACTTCGAACCTATTCCATTTATCCCAAATATATGTACCTTTGCCTACTATTTATATAATTAAGGTATATAAAATCAGAAGACGATGTGCGATAAGAAGGAAAAGCAACTCGAATTGGATAAGCGCTATCTCAGAATGGCGGCCGTATGGGCGGAAAATTCGTATTGCAAGAGACGCCAGGTTGGGGCACTGATAGTAAAAGACCAAATGATTATTTCTGACGGATATAACGGTACGCCATCCGGTTTCGAGAATGTTTGTGAAGATGAACACAATGTCACCAAACCTTACGTTCTGCATGCGGAAGCCAATGCCATTACGAAAGTGGCCGCTTCGTCCAACAGCAGCAAAGGTGCAACGATCTACGTCACCTCTGCCCCTTGCATCGAATGTGCCAAGCTCATCATCCAGTCTGGGATCAAGCGGGTGGTATACTCTGAAAAATATAGGGTGGAAGATGGTTGCAACCTATTACGTCGCGCTGGTGTTATTATAGATTATATAGAAATAAACGACTAAAGATACGTTTTATGGACAAGAACAAAAGGCTGGCTGTATGGTTGCCTGTGATTATAGCATTAAGTATTGCTCTCGGGATATTTGTAGGGAATCATTACCTCAGACTGACACAAGGAAAGAGGCATATTTATTCCAGTGGAAATAAAATCAATGCCATCCTCGACATTATCGACGAACAGTATGTCGATACAGTCGATATGAAACAATTAGTGGAAGATGCCATTCCTAAGGTCTTCAGCGAACTGGACCCGCATTCCGTGTATATACCGGCAAAGGACGCCCAACGGGCAAATGAAGACCTGGAAGGATCGTTCAGCGGCATCGGGGTTTCATTCAATATGCAGACCGATACCATTCTGGTTATCAACGTCATTCCGGGGGGACCTTCAGAGAAGGCCGGCTTGAAGCCCTTCGACCGTATCATCACGATCAACGACTCCCTGTATGCCGGCAACAAAAGTGACCAGGAAGTCATCATGAAGACTCTGCGTGGTGCGAAGAACAGTACGGTCAAGTTAGGCATAAAACGTAAAAACGAACCGGAACTGTTGTATTTCGACGTGACGCGCGGCGATGTCCCCGTCAGTTCGGTCGACGTGTCTTACGAGGTAAGCAAAGGAATCGGCTACATCAAAGTAAGCAAATTCGGCCGTACCACTTATAATGAATTTATCACGGCAATCGCCAAGCTGAAACAGGCAGGTTGTACCTCATTCGTGATCGACCTTCGCGGTAACACGGGCGGTTATATGGATGCCGCCATCAATATGGTAAACGAATTCATGCCGGAAGGCCGCCTGATCGTATACACGGAAGGAAAAGCATTCCCGCGCAACGATGTCTATACGAACGGCACAGGTACTTGCCAGGATGCTCCGATTGTAGTCTTGACAGACGAGTTCTCGGCTTCCGCCAGTGAAATCTTCTCCGGAGCTATCCAAGACAATGACCGCGGGCTGATTATCGGCCGCCGTACTTTCGGAAAAGGCTTGGTCCAGTCGCCGATCCAGTTAAGCGACGGTTCGGAAATCCGCCTGACGATCGCACGCTATTACACGCCGTCTGGACGTTGTATCCAGAAAAAGTACGAACTGGGTAAAGACAGCGAATACGAACAGGACATCTACCAGCGTTTCATGCACGGTGAATTTGATTCTGCCGACAGCATCAAGCTGAACAACAGCGAAAAATACGAAACCGTGATGGGACGCCCCGTTTACGGCGGCGGCGGTATCATGCCGGATATCTTCATCCCGCGTGACACAAGCGGTGTGACTTCCTATTTCTCCAACGTAGTCAATTCCGGTATGTTGAACCTATATGCACTCGAATACTCGGATCGCAATTACGACAAGTTGGCTTCTTTCAAGACCTATCAGGACTTACACAAATACCTGCAACAACAACCACTGCTTTCCGATTTCACCAATTATGCCGCAGCAAAAGGGATCAAGAAACGTCCGCACCTGATCAACATATCAGGCAAACTGATCGAGAAACAGATCCAGGCCTACATCGTCCGTAACTTCTTCGACGAAGCCGGCTTCTATCCAATATTCCAGAACGATGACATCACGCTGAAACGCGCCGTCAAAGTCCTGAACGAAGGCAAATCATTCCCGACACTGGAGAACAAAAACAATACGCCCAATGGAATTGCGCAAAGCCAAACAAACACTTCGAGAGGATATGGCTTCCTTAAAGAGATCATATACGAAGACTACATTGCTGGATCTCTCTGCTAAGATAATGGACCGGCTGGAAGAGACAGACCTCTTCCAGCAAGCTTCGTGCATTGCACTATACCATGCCATCCCCGGCGAAGTGCAGACTGCCGGACTGATCGAAAAATGGTACCGGAAAAAGAGATTATTGCTCCCTCTTATAAAAGGGAATGATCTTCAATTGCTCTTGTATGCAGGAAAAGAATCACTCAAAACGGGTGTTTTCGGGATATTGGAACCAAGTGAAGATTGTGAAGCCGTACCGGAAAGCGAAATAGACCTGATCATTGTTCCGGGTGTCGCTTTCGACCGCCAGCATAACCGCCTCGGACGGGGAAAAGGATTTTATGACCGACTGCTTTCGACACTGGATGTTCCTAAAATCGGAATCTGCTATGACTTCCAGTTAAAGGATCAGATTCCGGCCGAGCCGTTCGACCGGAAAATGGACTTGATTATAACTGAAAAAGAAATATTGTGATTCAGATCTTATCCGTTTGCAACAGCTCCATGACCTTAGCATCCGCCTTGGCTCTTATCTCAGGTGTGATGCTATCCTTCACGATTTTCAGGACAAGTCCCATCACAGCTACATCGTCAGTAAAGCCGATCACCGGAAGAAGACCTTCCGGTATCAGGTCGAACGGCAGAATAAAATAGCCTAAAGCACCTATGATATAAGCCTTATGTTGTAACGGAACATCTTTATCGTGCAGCAGATAATAAAGCTGGAAGACAGGACGTATCACCGTCGCACCGACTTTCTTTGCAACCCGTTGTACTTTTTGCCAGAATTTATTTTCAGAATAGTATGTGCCATACTTTTCCACTTCATAAACCTCTTCAAACGGAACTTCTTCTATCTTTTTTGCATCCATAATGATTCAACTCTTTTATCTGATAACTATATCTTGTATAACTTCCGAACCGGCATAATCGTTCAAGCTCTTCACCAGACGTTCCCGGCACAACACCAATTCACTTCTCAAGACGGAAGAAGTGAGGGAAACATACAGCACTTTGTCTTTTACATATATATTACGAGTGTACTGAGCGACCATCGGCCCCAGTATCTCGCCCCAGGCCCGCATGACACGGATTTCCAGTATCTTCCCCCTCAACTCAGCATTATCCTCGAAAAACTCCCGGATCGCATCGCCCAACGTCTGTGCATTCCGGTGCATCATTCCGCTTCCTCCATCGGTTGCACTTCACCCTGTTCGACCCTGAACAGAGCGTAGCCGTGATTGATCGATTGCAGGATGGCGTCCAAATATTTCCGGTTCGTATCAGTAATGAAAATCTGCCCAAACTGGTCGCCGCTCACCAGCTTGACGATCTGCTCCACCCGGTCGGCATCCAGCTTGTCGAAAATATCGTCCAACAGAAGGATCGGACGCGCTTGCCCCCTGCAGGAAAGAAACACATACTGAGCCAGCTTGAGGGCAATCAGATACGTCTTGTTCTGCCCTTGCGAACCGACACGGCGGATCAGGTGGCCGTTCAACGTCATCTCCAGTTCATCCTTGTGAATGCCGGTCGAGGTATAACCGAGTATGCGGTCACGTTCCCGATTGGCAGCCAGCATATCCGCCAGGCTCCCCTTCTCCAACTGGGAGATATACCGCAAACCGACCTGTTCGGTCGAACGGCAGATCGTCTGGTAATATTCGTTGAAGATCGGGATAAAATCATTCACCAACATCTGCCGCTTCTCGTACACCATCCGGCCGTACATGTCCAGCTGCATTTCCAGCACTTCATAAAGGGAAGCGTCGATACACTGGTCCTTCAACAGCGAATTCCGCTGAAGCAAGGCTTTATTATATTGTATCAACGCATGCAGATAAGGCTTGTCCTGCTGCGAAATAATCACATCGAGAAAGCGGCGACGTTCTTCGCTCCCGCCTTGTATCAGTTCCGAATCGGCTGGCGAAACCATCACTAATGGCAACAGACCGATATGCTCCGACAGTTTGTCGTACTCTTTTTTATTCCGCTTGAACTGTTTCCGTTGCCGGCGACGGATAGCACAAAAGATCTCCTCTTCACGCCCCTCATAGTCATAGTTACCTTGCAACACGCACATATCCTGACCATTGTTGATCAGCTGGGAATCGGGCGTATTGATATGGCTTTTGCAAAAAGAGAGATAATGAACGGCATCCAACAGATTGGTCTTTCCCATTCCGTTATTCCCGAAAAAACAATTTATTTCGGGAGAGAAAGAAACTTCTGCCTGGAGAATGTTTTTATAATTGAGTATAGAAAGCTTTTTAAGTATCATCCACGCTATATTAGTTGCACAAAATTAAAAAATATACTTCTAAGTATAGATTTTCTCAGTAAAAAAAACTACTTTTGCGACTTGAATTGCCACAGGCATAAAACAGTGATAAAATAATAACAACTATAAAACATTATGGCTACTAAGGAAAAAGACACCAACAAAGAGTTAGAGGTCGAAGAAATTGTTTCGAGATCGGAGCAGTTCATTGAAAACAATTCAAAGAAAATCATTTATGGTATTATAGCACTCGCTCTCGTTGTTGGAGCTGTTTTGGGTATCAAGCACGGATATTTGATTCCGCAGGAGAAAAAAGCCGCAGCAGCTATGTTCAAAGGCGAACAATATTTTGCAAAAGACTCTTTCAACCTGGCACTGAACGGAAACGGTGCGGATTATGAAGGATTCGAAGCTATCATCGACCAATACGGAAGCACATCGGCCGGTAACTTGGCAAAGGCTTATGCCGGTATCTGCTATTTCAAGATGGGCGACAATGAAAAAGCATTGGATCTGCTGAAATCTTTCAGCGGCAGCGACGACATGATCTCGCCGGCTATCACGGGCCTGATCGGTGACTGCTATGTAAATATGGGCAACGTAAAAGAAGGTATCAGCTATTTCGAAAAAGCAGCCAAGCAGGCAAGCAACGAAGTGATCAGCCCGACTTACCTGAAGAAAGCCGGTATCGCTTATGAAAGCCTGAAACAATATGGTGATGCTGTTAAGGCATACACGACGATTAAGGAAAAATACTTCAATTCAATGGAAGCTTCCGATATCGACAAATATATCACCCGTGCTTCGGCATTGAACAAATAACGTATACACATTATTATAATCATATAAGAGGATGTCTCGTCAAACAAGGCATCCTCTTCTTTTAAGAACAAAAAATATGGCAACAGCTTATCAGAATTTATCGGAGTACGACTTTAACAGTGTTCCTGACGGATCGGAAGTGACTGTCGGAATCGTCGTAGCGGAATGGAACAAGCACATCACCGAAAAGCTATTGGAAGGCGCCTGCAACACATTGGAAAAACATGGCGTCAAAGCCGAAAACATATTTGTAAAACGAGTACCAGGCAGTTTCGAACTGACTTTTGGCGCAAAAAAAATGGCTGAAACAAAAGAAGTGGATGCCGTTATCGTTTTGGGCTGCGTCGTAAGAGGCGATACTCCTCATTTCGATTATGTCTGTTCAGGCGTTACGCAGGGCATTACAGAATTAAATCTTATGTACGATATTCCGTTCATTTTCGGCTTGTTAACGACAGACACTATGCAACAGTCCGAAGACCGTGCAGGTGGCAAGTACGGAAACAAAGGAGATGAAGCGGCAGTAACCGCTCTTAAAATGGTAAATTTTTCTGCCTAAACGCTTGCAGGTTTCAAAAATAATCGTACCTTTGCACTGCAATTGAAAATAACGGGGGCAGTTACCAGAGTGGCCAAATGGGGCTGACTGTAACTCAGCTGGCTTTCGCCTTCGGTGGTTCGAATCCATCACTGCCCACAAATTAATTGCGGAAGTAGCTCAGTTGATAGAGCATTAGCCTTCCAAGCTGAGGGTCGCGGGTTTGAGCCCCGTCTTCCGCTCTCAAGAAGAGGAAAATCGAAAGGTTTTCCTCTTTTTTTATTTGGCAGTCTGCATTTATTTACATTCCTTTGGAAGGATCCATCCATCATCTATTGGGGCGATATCCGAAAAAGAAAAGAAACTATATGCCGTAGACGGAGACACTGAAGATGCCATATATGTATATGACTTGCCCACCCCTTGATTGGTTTCATCTTTCATTTTCTAAAGATATTGAAGTAAAAACACTCCTTTCTTCAATGAATATCACTACTTTTGTCATTGTGTTTACTAACTACAAAAACAAGGATATATGAAAAAGATGAAATGGCTGTATGTACTACTGGCCACATTCCTGCTGACAAGTTGCGGAACGCTCATGCAACCCTATCAAATGGATAGTAAGATGAAAGACATCGAATTAGGCATGACCAAAAAGAAAGTGATCTCCATATTGGGAAAAGATTTCGAATCGGCAGGTGCCCGCATGACCTCCGAAGGTTCGATCGAAACCATCAGCTACAAGACGGCTTCCATGACTGAAAATACGGAAGGGTATTACCTGTTAAGTTTCAAAGACGGAAAATTGGTTGAGTGGTTTAAGGAAAAATATCCGGTACACAACCACCAGCACTAATTGTCGCAAACGACAATGTACAAATAAGGCAGATGCCTCCGGGCATCTGCCTTATCTCTTTTACGGTTATAAACCTTTTTCGATACATGTACCCGGTTGAAACTGACCGGATGACCGTGATTCTCAATCTCTGCTTCCCTACTTCCTTTTCGGTTCGCTTTGATGTAATCCATAAATGAATCTTTTTTCTTTGTTTTCATACGAATAATATTTAACGTGACAAAGGTACGGATAATATCTGAAGTTGGTTCAGTCTTTCCTGAAATGTACGGAAATACATAAAAAGCCCCGACACTATCGCCTGTTCTCATGGAGCAACTGATCCGTAACATACCGTAAACTATCTCAAAAGTCATAGTAAACTAATTCAAGACATACTTCATATTATTCATATGTAGTAGATTTAACATTTACAGTTATATATAGTATGTAATAATGTTGATTATAAAGGAGTTATACATTTATCTTTATTGATGGAGTTTTGGACTTTAGGAACTTACCAGCCGTGAAAAGTTGGGGGGAGCGTGGTTACTTTCTACTTTCTCTTAAAATTCAACCCCATACCCCTTTAATATAAATTAGTCCAGCTACCACTAGGATAACTGGACTTAATGTATCAATGAAGTTCTATTGCTTCATCAAATTGTTTTATGTAATTATCTGCATTACATTCTTCCATCAATTTCTTTGCTTTATCTGGTGTTATTGACTCCTTTGTACATTCTAGTATCTTCTCTACTGAATATTCCTGTAGAACCCAGTTAATGATCCAATCAATAAAGAATCTGCTAGATAAGAATATATGTGTAAAACCTACTTCTATTCCAGTCTGTATTATCTTCTCTGCTCTATTTATTTTTATAGAATCAGGCAGTTGTCTATTAGGGTTATTAGCCATCTTATAAAGATATTGTTTGTTTATATCTGTCTTTAATGTAAGATACTTAGATAATACAGACAAACCATAACCGTTATTAGGCAGGTTATCAGATGGTTCACCTTTCTTAGCCCTCTTATGTCTTAACTTCATATACTTATCAATAAAAGCCAGTCCCTTATCTTCTGGTCTTAGTTTGGCTAATACATCAATATAATTATCATTCTCCCAATTAACAGCCGTAGTGTTAATCTCCATCAGCATAGTAGTAATAGCTACATCTTTATTAAGCGGGTACATTAACCAAATATCAAAATACTTGTCTTTCTTGTTTAACTCTCTGATAGCTGCATATCTATGCTGTCCATCCAATATTACCAGATAATTATCTGCATTATCAGAATCTACTATATCTTTAGGGTTACTGGCATCATAAACAGTAATTCCTTTATCTATCACGTCTTTTGCATCTACTACTGTAATTGGAGTTAGTAAGCCAAATTCTTCAATAGATTTCTTTTTGGAATTGACTATACTTTTATTGATTTCCCTATTTACATTCGTAAATGCCAACATTTTTTCACTGCCTTCCAATGTGAAGATCTTTTCTTCTTTCTTTTCTAATTTCTTATCTGCCATAATGTATTAATTTTTGTGATTAATTGATTGCAATATAGTGATAATGCGCGATTTTAAATTACCGATTATCAATATTTAATAAATTGCATTATTAATATTATTATATTTTATTAACCATATTGCATTTTGACACATAAAACAATATTAAAAACCAGATTAAATATCTGAATATTAATTAACTAATGATGTTTTAATTATTTATAATTGGATATTCTTTCTTTAAATGGTCTAGTCCCCAATACATACAAAAAAGCCTGTCCACCATATAAAGGTAAACAGGCTCTAATTATTTATCTTCTATTTTATCTGCTCCAACTTCTGCCTTTATCTTATTAAATTCCAGTCTATAATGTAAATCTATTCCAAATAGGCTACCAGCAAATACTGCTATCTCACCAAATGCAACCAGTACAGACGGGTGAATTATGCCTATAGGCGGAATATATATTGCTGCTATCAGTAGAAAGCATCCAACTATTACCAATATTATAGCAGCAGCCAGTTCTGTTTTAATTCTTGTCTTAGTCATATTATGCTTGTGGGTCAACTTCCATAAACGGTACTCCTGTCCATTGTATCGCGTTATCATAATATACAAGTACATACATACTTGTTTCTCCATTAAGATTCCTAAGAGTACCTGTATAAGTTAATGACTCTGTTTCATCTTGTATAGTCAGGCTATCCGCAATTTTCTTAGTGTCTATCATATTTATACCCTTTAAGTCTTTCGCTATACGAATATGGATATTTGATATTGTACCACCTCTATAGACTTCTCCAACGGCACTAAATTGTAATGTATAAGAAACAGATCTGCGATCAGTTGATAATTCAGGGTGGCATATTACTAAAACCTTTCTACTTCCTGCTGGTACTTTCTTGTCAACAGAAATTGTATGATAAGGTTCTGGAAGTGCATAAAACCTGTCTTTTGCATCTGCTACCCACAAATCATTAGGTGTTCTTGTCGCGTTGGTATAAAATTCATAGGCTTCAACCTGTTTACCACTAAATCTTTGAAATTCCGTTGTCCAGTAGTATGCTTTTCCACTATACCAACAATCATTTGTCCCATCTGTAAAATACACTCCTTTCTTTAATGGTATTTTATTTCCTGAATAATCGAGATAATCGTATAGCATTCCTTGTGATATGTAATCACTTTCTTCTGGTTCTAAATCGGGTAATTTCATTCCTTCTATAATTGCCTCATAACTGCCGTGATTGGATGATGTTATACCTCCAATATGTATTTCGTCTCCATCTTTATAAAAGGCTGATACAGGTAATAATGCGTTATGGTAATAATTACGGAAGTCTCCCAATCTATAAGGACTGAAAGAGCCGCCTCTAGGCTTATCATACTTATACCCTGAATTATTATTTTGCTTAATCAAATTTACAAGTGCCCCAGGGTTATTTGCCTCTAAGATTTCAATACCATACTTATTCCTTTTTAATAATTCATTATTGAGTGTAAGCGTATTGGCACAATGAATAGGTTTCCATTTTGACCACGGGTTTATATTATTGCAAGTGCATAATGTACCTAAGTCTGTTGATGGATAGCCCAATATATTACGGACATCCATTATTGATATATTTGTAGCTCCTAGCTTTGCCATAATTAATTGGTTTTACTCTTATAACATACTATATCTTTTGTCGCTTCTATACTTCCATCTACAGACAAATCACCATCTAAAGAGATACTGCCAGATAATTTATCTTCCAATGGCTTATAGACTTCTTTATAAATAATCCTTTCTACTGTAATATCAGCCTTAAATACTTTGGCTAACCATCTAATTAGCTTCTTCATCCTTTAAATGGTTTTTAGTTTCTAAATTTACTAATCTGGATTCCAATTCATTTATCTTTACTTGTTGCTCCTTAATTAGTTGGTGTAGTTCTTTATTACATTGTATGGCAATAGAGGATAAACTAATATAGTCCATTGAATAAAATCCGTCTGATTCTGTGTAAATAAGTTCAGGAAAAACATTAATTACTTGTTGCGCTGACATTCCAATTCTCCATCTATTTATATCAGAATCATTATATTTATATTGGAATACATCTAAAACACTAATTTTATCCAAACAATTAAATAACTTAGAATGAATTGTTTTTAATCTTATATCAGACTTTTGGGTTAACGTTCCTCTTATTTCTACATTACCATAATTTGAACCAGATATGTACATACAAGCTCCTGCCCACTTTGAATGATAAAAATTTAAGTCTGTTCCTGATTGTATTCTCCAATTATCACCCCAAAATAATACTGGTGGATCTGATTTAATTTTAATACCATTCATAATTGTCCCGCCTCCCCAAGAAGGTCCAGCTGGACCTTGTGGACCTGTTGCGCCTCTGTCCCCCTTTGGACCTTGTGCACCAGTATCCCCTTTATCTCCTTTATCTCCCTTATCCCCTTTTGTACCTTTTATATTGACAGAAGAAGGAACAACCTCACTTGTTGAATTAGTCCAGCTTAGTACACCAGAAGAAGAAACGGAAGGTTTCCAGTACTTAAATGGAGATTGTGTTCCTGTTCCAGTAGAATATGCAACAATATCTCCAGAAGTACTAATATTATTATCTTTATCTATTTTAGTATTATTAGAAGCACTATTGTAATTTAGATAAAGATTAGCCACATTATTATTTTGGTCTTTCCCATTTATGCTATTTCCTTTGGAATGTTCAATATGAATATCAGTCTTATCACCTGTAATTATTCCCCCTGTAAATAATGGTGTTGAACTTGTAGATAAATTTTGGTTAATTGCATCTAGATAGTTTTTATTGCTATGTGAATGCAAGTCGCTTGTTAAAGCAATATTAGTATTACCTACTTTAGGTGTTTTGCTGAATGTACAGTTTTGCTTTACCCTTAAATCTTCTATAATATCTATATAATTTCCATTATTGGAATTACCTATAGTCTTATTGCCCACAGAAGATGCAGCAGCATTCCACATATCTAAATTAACTCCTGTAATATAACCGGCTCCATTAGCAAGTTGGTTATTATTGGTAGGTATAGTAGGTTTATTCAATAAGTCAGTATAACTTCCAGAAGTGGCTACTGTGGAAAATATAGGCTTATCCTGCACATCACCCCAAGTAACAGAAGTAATACCGCCTCCAGCCTGTGCATTCAGTGTACCATCCTCTGTAATGGTTAAGTTCTCTCCAACTTTAATACAACCTAAAGCCGTTTTACTGGCAATAGGAAATGTTATATCGTGTTTTCCTGTAGCATAAGCCACTACATCTGCCTGTCCTAATATTGCCTTACTGAAAGTCTTTTGTCCTGTAATTGTTTGGTCTGTATCTGTTGTAACTCCATTAAAATCCGTAATGTCGTTCATTACGTGTGTATGTGCAGACGGTATAAATTCAGTTGGCTTTCCTGTTACCTGTTCCCAAGTAGAAGGAAATGTAGTTGGCTTATCTGTAAGATCGTCCCAACTGCTTACACCTCCACCCCCAATTTCACCATCTACAGACAAAGTACCATCTTCATTTATTTTAAGTCCGTTACCTACTTTGATTGTACCTAAAGCATCAGTGGAAGCAATAGGGAATTGAAAGTCTCCTGCTTCTGGATTCGTCTGGTAAGCTATAATCTCTCCAGTAGCTGCTACTGCACCTTCTATAGATTGGCTGGTTTGCCCTCTTAACCTGACAAAGTTGGAAGTATCTATATTAGCACCTCCACTGCTGCCACTTATAGATACATTATTGTTACCGTATCTGGCATATTTGCTTCTAGGTGTGGCAGGTATCCTGTTACTTGTTATATCCATATTAGTTTAGTTCTATAAGGTTACATTCTATACTATTATCTTCATAATTGATTCTTCCACCAGTAAATACAAACTGTTTGCCAGACAAATAACTGTCTGTTACTTTGGAATAAGGCGGAATGTCAGGTTTTATAACTTGTACCAGCTTTATTTTAGGCTGCTTGTATTGGTTAATGATCCTTTGGATCAGTAGCTTTTCTGGCTTCTCGCTGTTATTGCTAATATTATTTGTGAGTACGTCCAATATACTGTTACCATCCATAGCCTTACTATAGGATAATTCGCTTTCATTCTTTGATGTTATCTTAAATTCAATATCATCCAAAGCATTAATGAATCCTTCATTTACAACATTCTCATATTTTGTATCTTGTTTAGTTGAATCGGATTTACTTGCATTTACCCTTTGAGTTGATATTTCAATATTCCGTATAAAAAAGGATTCGATTGGATTTTCAAATACTGGAGTACTATAAGGATTTATAGCAGGATTGTATATTGTCAATTCAATATCACCAGTTGTAATGCTTTTAAATGAAACAATATAGCCATTTAAATCTGGGACATTCAGTTCTGGATCATTGTAATTATAAACCTGTAACCAAGTATTTACATAATTGTTTGGAGTTGCAGTTGTTGATACTTTGAAGATGGTATTGCTATCCGTTACCCAACTGCTGCCATTATAGTAATGATCACCTATCCTTAATTGCATTGGAATAAACAATTTTGGAACAGAAGTAAGTCCTGTTGGCTTAAAGTCCCCTTCAAATCCATCCTTATCGGTAGTCAGATAGATGTCAAAGTTGATACACAGTTTTATATCTGGATCAAATACCAGATAAGACAATTCATTACCCTTGCATTTGATTGCAGGATAATTAAGAATGAAAGGATCGTTTTTGATCTCTTCCCCGTTGTGGTATATGTCTTTATACAAATAATAGGGAGCACTATTGTCCAGTATAATAGCAGATTTCTGTTTTATCTCAATCATTTCCTGCCAGCTATATTTTGATAATGCTTCTGTTTTACCATAACTTGTTTTTCGCATTGCTACTGCTCCAGCAGATTGTTTGTCCGTATTAAACGGCTTATCATACGTTGTATAAGAATTATTGGACAGTACATAATTGAATAATTCCAAATTGGAATTATAATACTCCTTCTTATATATGGTATCATCTTTTGTCTTTTCAAATTTAAACAACTCTCCACCTGACAGATTCAATTCCAGTTCTGGATATAATATGTCAGAATCTACTTCATAGTCACTATCAATTACTATAGCCTTATTGTATCCTCCTAATATGGATAATAGGTTACTGTTTCCTTTAGATGGTATATCCCTTAGATTTATAGTAGAAGATAGGGTAGTAGTAGTACTGGTAAGTATATTGGTATAACTGGTTTTACCAGCCTTTATATAGTCCATATCAATAAAATAAATACAACCATCATATTCCGTTACAGTCCAGTTGAGGAACTTGCAAACTTCTTCCAAGCATTCTTTCAAAGTCATAGCCTTGCCATCTTCATCTATGAAATTGGCAGTACTGACAGTTATACCATCTAAAGAAGAAGTATAGACGTTTGGTATGTAGACTGCCCTAAAATCCCCTTTACTTTCTGTAATGCACTTTTTAATAATACCTAGTAAGGAAACAGTAGCTCCTTCTTGCTTAAAGTCTATGTACTCTAAAGTAGATAGGGCTGATATACATTCTATTTCCAATTCAAACAAGCTGTTATCATAATCCTGTGAATATAATTCTGGAGTTATAAAGCCAGTCCAGATAACAGAACCAGCCTTTACCAAATTAACTTTGAACTTCTGGTATTGGGTACTAAACAATTTCTGTAAGTAGTCACTTCCAACTAACTTTAATGTAGCTCCGCTGAATCTGGTTGGAGTATATAAAAAATCTTCATCATTCACATCTACTATAAATGGTGGTGTGCCACCTGTAAGTTCTACAGGTGAACCAGTTCCACCATCTTCTAGTATTTGTACAGTTAAGGCTTCACCATCTACATTAGTAAATGGCATTGTATATATAAGGTTGTACATATTACTTGTATTTACTTGTCTTACTTGTTTGAGAATTAATAACCCCTACTAAATCTCTACCCTCAATCCTTAGTTTAACCTCTCCTCCAGCATTAACAGAAGTTCCACCTTTACCATCTAAAAGGTTAAACAGATTCCTTTGCTGTCTGTTGTTCAGAATCATTTCACCGCTGTTTACTCTGGCTATCATATTATCGCCAATGAAGGAATTACCGCCAATGATACCGCCATCAGCAAATTTTGGTACAGCAGCCATAGCAGACATTATAGCCGTAATAGCAGCAACGGCATTAATCCAACCTACTACAGGCACAGCAGCAGCACTACCAGCAGCTTCAGCAGCAGCCTTAGCCGTTAAAGCAGTAGTTAAACTGGTTATCATTGGTATAGCAGCACTGATACTACTAAGGATATTAGCACCATAAGCCAGCCAACCAGCAGCACCTTCATTTGTCATATTGGTAACAGATCCCATAATAGAAGCTATAGCACCTAAAGAATCCGCATAATCATAATTAGCCTGAATACTGTCTGTAGATATAGGCTTTATATTTATATATCCAGATTTTACATCATCTGCAATATTCCTTCCAACAGGCTTATTAATTTCTCCAGTTGGTAGTAAAGAAGTTCCAGCAGCCCTTAATTGCATCATTTTAAGTTCTGTTTCTGCTTCTTTGATGGCTTTCATAAACCCTACTCTAGTTCCTTCATCAGCAGCATTTTCATACTTCTTTCTAAGGTCTGCAATCTTTTTCTGCATTTCCATAATAGAACCTGCTGGAATGATTTCTTTTTTACTGGCAGTAGTTTTAATACCAGCTATTTCATCCCTTGCACCAGCCCTGTCTTTTTCCCAAGTACCAGCCTTGTCATTAAGATCATTCAGTTTATCAAACAAGCCTTGAAATGAACTAAATGTTTCATCATTCATTCTATCAGCCAGCCTTAGTAATTCATCGTAGTACGCTCTTTGGTCTTTGGTATATTCCTGATAATATTTCTTAGTGGCGTCCTGATTAATCTTATACCACTCGTCACCGCTGTATTTGAAGGCATTAGGGTTTAGTACCTGATTCTTTGTGTCTCTGACTTCCCTATAGGCATCCAGTTCTTTTCTAAGTTCTGAATACTTGTTCCTTATATCCAAAATCAGTTTTTGTGCATTCTCTGTCGTGATATATTGAGCTTCTCCAATCAGATCAGCCAACATATTATTTAGTTCCCTTTCTGTTATTTGGGATGCTTCCCTAATATCAGCCACACCCATTAGCAATATACGGTCTAACTCCTGCTGTGCCTTCTTCCGTTCCTCCAGTGGTTTGGTATCATCTTCTATAATGGCTTCCAACTGTGTTTTCCTTGCATCCGTTTGTTCAAATTTGATGCTTGTAGTTTCCAGCATCCTTTGTACATTCCTATAGGTATCTGCATATTCTTTTGCATTCTTAATGGCTTTTTCTATACCATCATTGAATACAGTCCAGTCCCCTGAATAGATGGCTGTAAAGAATTGGTCTGTTACAGTAGATCCAGCCTGCATCAAAGAATTATATTTATCCTGTAAAGTGGCATTGCTGTTAAGTCCTTTCTGTAGCAGTTCTGTAGCTCCATAAGCTACGCCCAGTACCCCCGCAAATTTTGTAAAGGCACTGACAGCACCACTGGAAAAGCCTTGTATCTTTTGCTGGAATCCCTGTATTTGTTTTGTTGACTTGCCTAAATTATTATCAAATTGCTGTGTGTTAAGCAGCAACCTAGTAATCAAATCAGCCATATTATAATAGTTTTAAGGTTTTACTTGCCTTATCTTTCAACCTCTGTATATCTTCACTAGTAATAGATGTGCCTGTATCCTCTGGCTTATCCCATTTAAAGGAAAGAATATCAGTAGGCTTTAACTTCTTGCTGCTGTTTACTTGTGCCGTGATATAACTAAGGAATCTGGTTTGTTCCCAACCGTTCTTGTTTTTACCCTCCAGACCATTTAAACAGGAATCCACTTCATACCACTGCATTTTATCCAAAAAGTAATCTGGCTGGATTCCACACTCTACCACAATGATACTATACAGTTCTGAAATGGATATTACTTTTTTTTTGAAGTATCTTCTTCTTTAGATGGTTCCAGTTGCCCTTGCTTTTGAAATTGCGCATTAAGGTAATTCTGAATATCAGCCACCAAAACAGGATTCAAATCACATTCATCTATAAAATCGTCAAACAGCAATGTACATTCTGGATTTCCTGCCAGTATCATAGAATAGTAGAATATATAAAAGTCCATCAGGCTTTCCAGTTTGAATAATTTGCCAGTCAGTTTTTCAAATACGAACATTGCCCTAATGCTGTACTTTACTTTATATGTCTTGTCTTTAATTGTTATTTCCATAATTCTGTTGATATAAAAAAAGCCCTTACACCTCTATAACAGAGATATAAAGGCTTTATATTATGCTGTTTTAGTCAGTGCTCCAACTCCTTCAAAAGAAGCTGTAAATGTTGCATTATCTCCATTCGGTGCGTTAAGTTCCAGACTGGTAATTACTACTTTCCCTTTATATTGTCCAGTGGTTACAGGTGTCCATCCACCTTCAGGAACTTCATCTTTCTTTGCTGCATATTCTTTTTCTAAGCTGAAAACTACACTTAATTCTTTTCTTTCTGTCATAGCAGTAAAAAGATCATCATAAGTAGAACCTTCACCATCTAAAGAGTAAAGATTTTCTGTACTCATAGTCCAACTTAGCTTTCTAGGTGCTTTAGACACCCATTTTCCACCAGTATCTTTAGAACTTGTTTCAACTGTTTCAGCAGAAATTGATAAACTGTGACTAGTTGCAAATGCTATTGATTTAAATGCTGTTCCTTCTCCAGTAGAATCAATGAATAACATCAAATCACTACCGTTAATAGGCTTTCCCATAGTTATTTTGTTATTATTAAATTAAAACTTAATGTCTGTACGTAAGCATCATCTATAAAATCTTCATCAGCAGATTCCAGTTTGATGCTTTCTATATCAGCAAATCTTTTATCTTCCAGAATATCCCTTACCATACTGGCTATATCAACGGATTCAGAATAATCATCAGACACACATATAATGTCAATTATTACTTCATCCTTGAAATGGAAGTCCTTAGTATAGTCTGGAATAATATTACTTCTCTTATATACTATAAATGGATATGTAGTTTCCTTTTCTACTATAATAGGGTAGATCTTACTGCCTACTATCCCAGTAAGAGAATCATTACCATTTAAAAGAGAATAGATTTCTTTACCTACCTTTAAACTGTCCATTTACCCTTAGTATAGATTTGGTTATTATGTCATTCATACTATTACTGATTTCTGATTCTTGGGCTTCTCTGGCTTTTTTAAAGAAATAAGAGGCTTTTATACTACCTGTAGATGGTCTGCCCTTAGTCCGTTTCTTGTAACGTGTCTTAGTTCCCATTTCAAAGAACTTTAATCTAAAGTCTCCCATAATATGTACTTTACCCTCTGTGGCTTCCTTATTGACCTTAGATTTGATTCCAGAAGAAAAGGTTTTTCCGTTCCACCTGTTTCTGGCATTGGGATTCTTTACTACCTTCCTGAAATTTTTTCTGGTTTCTCTAACCAATATGCCTGTAGCTTTTCTAAGTGCAGTCCTATGTGCTTTCTTCTGTCTCTTGCTATCCAGTGCAGCAAACATCTGTAGGACTTGCCTTGCATCCACATTATTCATTTATCAGTTCTCCAATAATAGTAATAGATTGTTTTGTCCTATCTTCGTTATTATCCTCTATGGACAGGATTCTGTAAGTTTTGCCCTTCCAAAGAATCCTCATAAATTCATCTATGTTATGATACCTTCTTACAGTAAATGTTACTGTATAGGTGTTAATGATTTCATTGTTTTCTGTAACCCTGTTACCTGAATTGAACCTTACATTTGCCCTTGTTGATATGCAATCAATCCAATCTGTTTCTTCCTGTCCGTATTGGTTCTTTGTAATGGTTGCCTTTCTAAAGGTTACAGGATCGGTTAATAGTCCTGCCCTCATTACTTTGTGGAATAGTTTTTATATAAGGAAATTAGGTAATCAAAAGTGTAAGGCACTTTATTTACAGCAGTATAGGCTACAGGTTCTCTGTTAGCGTATAAGTTACCAACTAATAAAAGTATAGCAGCTTTTACAGCAGGCGGTAATTCACCACCTACTGTAATGCTGTCCAATGGAATATTTATATTAATTGAAACAGCATCTTCTGCTATATCTATTAAAGCTAGTATGTATTCATCATCATCTTTAAATGAATTATCAACCAACAGATGTTTCTTTGCTTCACATAAAGTTACATACATAGCTTATTCATAAGTTAAGGTTACGCTTTCAACACTTTCTTTACGAAAGAATCAGCACGTCTGGGTTTGGCATCAAAGTAAGCATTGATAACCAGTCTTACTTTACCGTTAGCTGCCTGTGTATATGGATCTACAGTCAAGTCGATACCTCCCCATTGTCCAATAACCAGATCACTGAAGTTACCGTAAACAATACCTTTTCCAGCTACAGCAGATGTACAAAGGACTGGATAACCGTTTACCTCATTACCTTCCATAATGAAAGAATTTTGATTCTTTGTTGTAGACTTTAATACTGCCTTGGCAGATGGAGATACGATAAACTTAATATCACCTCTTACATTCTTTTCGCCTAATGTAGCTTCCATATTTACAAAGTCGGCATAAGTTACAGCAGCAGTGTCAGCAGTTACACCATTTAACAAACCAGCAGGTTGTGTAGCAGAACCAGCAGCATTACCTAAAATAGTAGCTTCCAGTTTATTTGAAATAGCAGCAACAATATCTCTTTTCAACATTTCTTCTGCACTGTTGGAATCCTGAATAAGGAACTGTTTTGAAACATCAATATAAGCAGTAAGGCGTTTAGGCTCTAAGTTTACTTCACTGAATTTACCTGCGCCATCAGTAGCAGCAGCAACTTCACCAGCCCAACCTACATTAGATCCAGAATAAACTGGAATAGATACATTTCCAATTAAGCCAGTCATATAAGAAGCACCAGCCTGTACTAATACTAAATTGGCTCTTAGAGGTTCTAGGATTCCTAATTTATCCTCTGCAACATTTTCCTGTCCAGCAGTTGCAACAGTAGCCTGAATATTTGCTCTTTCCTCGATAGGCAATACAATTTGTCCAGCATAAGATTGTCCAGCCTTTCTCATTTCATTCTGACCAGCTGTTACTACTTCTAAGGCTCTTTCATCTAATTGTCTGTTATTAGCTACATCATTGATAGCTTTAAGCAATGAAAATTTTTCCATAGTCTTTTTATTGATTTGTGGTTTGTAATTTCTTTTATTCTCTTCTTCTATACCTTTTATCTGGCTGTCAATACTTGCAATCTCTTTCTTTAGATGGTTTAACTCTGTAGCTTCTCCATCATTCAACTTTCTAATTTCCTTTTCAGCATTGGTAATCAATTCCTCTGCCTTCTTTCTTAATTGTTCCTTTTGGTCTATCAAAGTCAAAGTGTCCATTATAGTCCTTCTCTAAGGTTTTGATAATATTCCTTTAATTCCTCTGTGTTCAGTTCCTGCATCTTTCTACAGGCTACGCTGGTATCTGGATAGGCTTCTTTGTACACAGGGGAAACATCAAATAATTCTTTGAATTTGGTGATTCGTCTTAGATATTTACCGTCTGCTCTCTTTTCCCATTTGTCACTATCAATGGTAAAGGCAAAAGAAGAAGTAGTAATATCACCTCTTTTAAGCCCTTCCAGCAATTCATTCCCCAGTGCGGTATCTGGTGCTTCAAATCTGTACTTCAATCCTGTTTCATCTACAAGTAAAGATAGAGAACCAACACCAAATTTACTTCTGGCTAATACCCCTTTATCTTCATTATGATTTAACAGGCATAATATATCTGATTTCTCAATCACACCATCTAAAGAAGAAGGATCTATTATTTCAATGAATCCACCTAGATCTCTGGATTCTTTATCGAATACCAAAGCATATCCTTCTACCGTTCTGGATTCAGATCTTAATTCATAGTTACAGTTTCGTTGTTCTTTCATAGCTTAGTCAATTTTAGTTCAAACATCTGTCCATTCCTGTGTTGGCATCATTTCATCTATTTCTTTCCTGCTATAAGTTTCTTCTTTGGTATAATAATTACTTAAATCGGCTTCACCACTAGTAATAGCATCTAATTTTTTATCTATTTCTGCCTTCTTATAGTAATTAGCACCTAGATAACTCATTGTAACCCTACTTTTAAGATCTTCCTTAGTAGCCAAACCTGTAACATCAGGAATTTCAGACTTATTAGCCTTAACAGATTCCAAATTGGCTATATCTTCATTTACTTGTGTAAGGTCTGGAATTGATTCTTTAATACCTGTCAGTTCCTCCTGTAAATCCTTTTGTTGGGTAATATCACCTATAATAGTACCCCAAACAGGTACTACAGTCCCACCAGAACCAACTACTACATTAGCCCTGTCCAATTCCAATTCATATTTATTGTTATTGGTTATTTCTACTTTATACATAAGCATTTAGATTTCAAGTATAAATTAGTCTGTCCTTTTATTACTTCATCATAGAAGCCATCTTTAAAATTACTATTGGTAACTCTGATATGGTACACATAACTTAGTACTCCATCTTCCAGCTTTTCTAAATCCAAAGCATTCAAAGCAATGTAATCAGTATCTTCTTCTGCTATGATTCCAGTATATTTACCAGCAGAATAACTACCTTCTATATATGTATCAGGATCAGTAGTAAAGAACCTTATAGTAAACTCATTAGTAGTACTTATTCTATAGGGTGTACCTTCTGCATCCTTCAATGACAATGCAACCATTATATCACTGCCTTTATATATTTTCTGTATCATTCTTTATAGCATTATTAGAAGGTAAATTATTAACTGCATTATCTAAAGTCATTACATTTACTTGTACAAATGACTTATCCCCATTTTCCAAAGGTTCTAAATCCAATTGCTTTCTTATTTCATTAGGACTGACTACACCAATATTAAACAAGGTCTGGTAATATGTAGCTAAACTGGCTTTATCTGCCCTAAGTAATACAGACGTATCGAATCTTACATCTATGCTGTTCTTTTCAGAAGGTTTGTATAGTTTACGTTCAAACTCCAGTTCTATTTTCTCTAATAAAGGTGATAACGTATCAGTAAGGAAAGCTAATTGAGTTGCTTCTACCGTACTGTAGCTGGATTTACTAAGGTCAAATGCCTTTACTGGTGATACTCCAAAGAACCTACAAATGTCAATTACATTAAATTGTCTGGTTTCTAATAATTGTGCATCACTAGGGCTGACTGTAATTGGTTGGAAGTCCATATTTCCCTGTAATACGGCTACACCATTTGGCGTACCAGTCATAGGGCTGAATGTACTTTGCCAACTCTCCTTAATATCCAATTGCTGTTTTGGCGTTAAGCTGGATTGTACTTTGATAATTCCAGCCAGATTTGCACCGCCTTTAAAGAACCCCTCTGCGTGTGCTTCACTGTCTGTAGCCAGTCCCAAAGTATTTCTGGCGTGTTGTAATGTACTGATTCCTGTAATGCCATCATAGCTGAAATTCAGTATATGAATCATATTAACAGGTTCTACCAGTTGTTTAATGCCAGTAACATTATACATTATCTTGTTCTTTAAAGGATCAACTTTTGATATAGTGACCAATTCAGAAGGAATCAGCTTCAAACTTACTGCATCACCTTTGGCATCTCTTTCAATTAAGGCGTAACCATTACCATTTAAAAGGACAGAGGTAATCAATGTTTTCATAAAAGTAAACCTGCTCATCTGGCTGTTTGGCTCTTTGTTCAGCAGGTAGTAAGTGGGATGTTCCAGATACTTTCTTTTATATCCGTCCTTGTCAATCTTATATGGCTCTAATGGTAATTGTGCCACTGAATCACCAATTACATCTACACACCTGTAGACAGTGGAAAGAAGCATAGATTTATCAGTCCTGTAGCTGGAATTTGTATTATATACCAGACTATTAAGTCCATAAGGTGTATAGCTTCTTTCTTCTTGTGGCTCTTTCTTTTTAAATAAATCAAAAAATCCCATCAATTAAGGTTTTATATTGTAAATATCGTATTGGTATAATGTGGTGTCAGCAGATAACCGCCTAATGCCTGTATCATAGCAATCACACCATCAATTTTCTTTTTATCCTGTGATTTTACCGGCTTTACATTGCCACAATAGTCAGATTTCAGAACTACATTCCTAAAGCAATTTCTAGTAATGTCGTTATTGTCTATTACTGCTTTTCCTGACAATATAAGCCTTTCCAGTTCTTTGGTAGGTCTGTTGAAATTGCCTAAAGTCTGTGAATATTCTTCTAAGGGCAAACCTTGTTCAGTTGCATTAATTGCCCATTGTGTAGCATTGAATTTATCGTAGCTGACAGATATTATATTAACGACTTCTCTGTATTTCAGAATATCAGTAGTTATGTAGTCATAATCCGTAACGTTTCCAGGTGTTACTGTAAGCAGTCCCAACCGCTTCCATAACTTGTAAAGTTCTTTATCAGCCTTTTCTTCCAAAGCTGCTTCTGGCAAATAATAATGTGTTTTGAAGTAATATTTTTCGCCATCAACAACTAAGAAGGATGCAGCCGTTAAATCGCTTGTTGCTCCCAAATCCACACCTATATAGCAGTCCAGACCATTTAAAGAAGAAAGATCCACTACATCACTGCACTTTACTATATAGTCCTCTGGAATCCATACAGTTGCAGAATCACACCAGATATTCAATGTCTTTGTTTTAACTCCAACTTCATCACTAGGGTTATTCTTTGCCTGTTTAACTTGCTCCCTGATATATTTCTTAGTAACAGTGATTCCTAAGTTTGGAGCACATTTACACCAGTTCTTTTCACTGTCCCATTTATCGCCTTCATCCAAACAATAAATGGCTATAAACATACTGTCATCTTCCTTTAGATGGTTTAGTACTTCTATAGCTACTGTTCTTAGTTGATAACAGGGTAAAGACTTGTCAAATCCAGCAGTAGTAATGGTACAAAGATGTGGATTCTCGCGCATCCCCATACTGGATTTAATTACATCTCTAACCTTGCTGTTGGCTGCTGCGTGATATTCATCGAGTAAACCAAAGCTAGCGTTAAAACCATCCAGTTTGCTATCATCTGCAGCCAATACTTTCAATTTGGAACTGGTAAGACTGAATAAAATATCAGCCCTGTAAGCAGTAAGATACTTTCCTTTTGGATCTAAGCCTTTACTGAACTTGCTGCACATATCGAATGCAATTTTAGCCTGTTCCTTACTGTTTGCAGCCAATAATACTTCTGCGCCATCTTCACCATCAGCAATTAGATAATACAAGCATAGTGCAGCAGCTAAAGCCGTTTTTCCCTGCTTTCTTGATACTTCAATATAACTGCTGGTATATCGTCTAGTACCTGAATCCTTCCAGTACCAGCCTACTATGTTGGCTACTATGAACTGCTGCCATCCTTCCAATATAAAAGGCTTTCCAGAATGCTTACCTGTGTAATGTGTCAAAGTAGAAATGAATTGGATAGCCAGATCTACTTTTTCTTCTCTAAACTCCAGATCTTCCCTTTGTAAATCATTCTGGAACCTTTCACAAGCTAATTTTATATACTCACCAACAACAATACTTCCATTTAAAACCTTATCTACATATTCGTAATAAGGTTTCATTATCTAACTTCCTTTGCAGTCTTTACAAATTTCTCCAGTGGTGAATCTTCTTCTTTTTCTTTATCCAGTTTAGGCAATTTGGTTCTGGATTTGGCGGTAAGTCCAAACTCCTGCATAATTTTTACTGCCTGTATTTGTGCATCTTTGGCAATGGTTACAGCAGGATGCTTTACAATGTTACCCTGTCTATTTTCAATTGTTGCTCCCTCTCTTTCTACTTGCTTGGAAGCATTAATAAACATACTGTAATTTCTTGCCAACATATCTAACGCTGCTACATCTACATTTTCCAGTACTCCAGATTCTTCCAGTCTGGCTAATACGGTTTTCATATATTCTTTTGCTTCTTTACATACGTCAGAAGGTGCTTTGTAGTCTATCATAATTAAATTCTTATTTTAAGTGTACATATCCATTCGTATCTGTATCTGCTCATTTATCTTTCAAACTTTCAAATACTAACCAGTCTATTGGCAGTCAATTGTTTGATTATTAACATTTTATTTGTTCTTGCTGTAAAATATCCGTATCTTTGTATATGATTAAAAACCAATACATTAACATTAAAAATCACAGTTTATATGAAGGAAAGTATGTCAGAAAGAATCACAGTTCGCCTAGATGGTGAAACTGCATTGAACATAGATATTATGAATAAAGCTACTAATACTCCAAAAGCCCAGATAATAAGAATGATACTAAGAGATTTCTTTGCTAAGAATGAAGAACTGTTAGACAAATACTATGAAGAAATTAAAGCCCAGTAAAGAAGTGTTGCTGCAATATCTATATGACTATGGTATCAAAGATACTTGTAAATTACTACATATAACAGAAGAAGAATTTAATTCTATCCTAGAACCATCTAAAAGAGAACATAGCCATCATAAATACAATTACCAGATTTCAGAGATCAAACCTTTAATAGCCAAAGATATTTCAGATAATTACAACCGTTTAAGATCCAAATTTATAGGTAATACAACCAACTTGCAGTTAAGTCAGACAGATGAAGATATATTTCATAATACCTTGCTAAAGGTAATATCAGATGGAATAGAAGATAATGTAGTTAAGCAGATAGAATACCGTCTTAAAATGGTACGGTATCAATTACAGATGGATAATAAACAACTAAAAGGAATACAAACAAATGCCTTATCTAAAGAAGCCAGAGAGAATAAAGCAGACCTCTATTAAGCGTGAAGAACGTAATGAAGTATATACTTCTACCAGATGGAGAAAATTAAGGCTTTCATATTTACAGCAGCATCCGTTATGTGAGCTATGTCTAAAAGAAGATAAAGTAGTTCCAGCTGTTGACGTTCATCACATTATTAGCTTTATGACAACAAATGATCCTCTTAAAAGAAAATGGTTGGCGTTTGATTCTAGTAATTTAATGTCACTTTGTAAAGAGTGTCACCAGAAGATACATAATAAGTAATTTCAGATGTGCTTTCAAAACTAGACCATTTAAAGAAGAAGATGCCGATTTAATTCGGTTATTTTTCTAGAATTATCTTATTCCAGCCGATTTAATTTGGAGTGATAAAATCATTCTTCTTTTAGATGGTTTGACCTTAAAAATACACCTCAAATCGAGCCTTAGATATAAAATATAAACATCAGATATACATATAGTTACATATTTAGATTCTTTGAAATTTACTTGACAGTCACGAAAAAAAGCAGTATCTTTGTGTATATTAAATAAGTCCAAGAAGTATTGTCATAACTTCTACTAGAAATACACTTTAAGCCATAAAAGTACGTTTGTGTGAGTGAATTTGATAAGAATAAGACCAGATGTGAATCTGGTTTTATTTTATTTCGATTGGAATTTTTTTTTCAGATTCCGTATATAAGACTAGCCTTCAAAATTTTATTCCAATGGCACTAATAATATTCCAGATGCTTATAAACACTAGATTTTACCCACTTAGATAGATGGAACTTTTTTTTACGTCAAAATCAATACATAAAATGAAGAATCAAGCAAATACACTAAAAATTAATTCTACAGATGGATATTTACATTTAGAAGATCTTCCACATAATTGTATATTCAATAAAGTTATTACTGGTTGTGGTGGTACTACTATTGCCATTACTAACAGTGAAAACTATGTTATAGCAGTACCTACTAAAGAATTAATAGTAAATAAGATTGGTAAGGCAGAAGCAGGTGAATCAGATAATAAGAACTTGTTCGGTTTATTTGGCGAATTTACCAACAGCCTAAAAAGTAAGCTAAAGAAGTATTTAAAGAAAGATGGAGTTAAGAAGATCATTTGTACTTATGATAAACTGGCTAAATTGGCTGAATATCTGAATCCTGCTGATTTTAGGTTACTGGTGGATGAATATCATTGCTTGTTGAAAGCATATAGTTATAGAGATACTGCAATAGATGGAGTATTAGACAGCTTCAAACAGTATAAATCATTCTGCTTTATGTCAGCAACACCTATACAGGCTGAATTTAGTCCTTCCTGTTTAAATGGTGTGCCTGTTATTGTTGCAGACTGGAGTTATACAGATACTTTAATTGTATCATTAGAAAAAACCAATCATCCATATCAAAAGGCTTCAAATTATATCAAGGCTTATAAAAGGGACGGATATATAGAGATAAACGGTAAAAAGAGTTATGAAGCATTTTTCTTTATTAACTCAGTAACAGATATAAAGGCTATTTTAGATCATTGTGATTTAGCAAATAATGAAGTAAGAATTATATGTGCTGATACCGAATCAAACAGAAGTAAATTAGAAGGTTTTGAAATAAGTAACAGTATCAGTGATAATAAGATGTTCACATTCATTACTTGCAAAGGTTTTGAAGGTGTGGATTACTTTAGTGATACTGCAATGTCATTTGTTGTCAGTTCTACTTCCAACCCACATACTTTAGCTGCTATAGATACTGATATTCCCCAGATAGCAGGAAGGATCAGAACAAAAACAAATCCTTTTAGAAACTTAATTGTACATATATTCAATACTCAACTGGATACTCTTAATTTAAGTTATGAAGAAATGAAAGAGAGGACAGAAAAAGAATTGGAAGCTGCTAAAGAAACAGCAAATATGTTCAATACTGCACCAGATATAGTAAAGGATCATTTAAGAGATAAATTAAAAGACAAAGTAAATGATATGTATATTTCATACGATAAGAAAAATGATGCTTATAAGGTGAATGATATTCTTCCCAAACTGGAGTTATACAACTACCAAGTAAATAAAGTGATATATTCCAGTGGGTTACAAATAGCAAAAGGATATGATTCTAATGGGATATTACATACTTCTGTTAATTGGGAATTGATAGATAATGAAATAATAAGAAAGAAAGGTATGAAACTTACATTTGAGGAAGCATATAAAGAGTACAGCCAATTAAAAGAGAGTTTAGTTGTTTCACCTAAAATAGAAGAATTAGAGAAACAGTTTCCTTTATTGATACCAGCATATCATAAGTTAGGGGATGAGGCTGTAAAACGCCTAAAATATGTGCAGAAGGCAATTAAAAATGAATTGCTGGTTACTAATGACTATAAGAGTTTAGATAATAAGATATTCAAGATAATCAAAGAAGATATTCATATTGGCGAATTTATTCCTGCAAAGAAGGCAAAGGAATTGCTTAAAAAGACTTATGAATTAGTTGGAAAGAAAGAAACGGCTAAAGCTACAGACTTGGATAAATGGTTTGAAATTGATGCAGCCAGTAAGAGGATAGACGGTAAAAAAGTTGCTGGATATATAATTGTAAGAAGTAAAATCATATTTAAGTAATTATTATTCTCTTTTACTTGTTTCAGACCAAAGAATATTTACAAAAATGAAGCATAGCAACAAATATCAAGATTTCTAATATTTTATTTTTATGGCTGCCAACAACTTAGTATCTTTGTACTATAGAAAATTGAGATACAGCATACTAGTTAGATTCACCAAAACTAAACTTAAAACTTTAATTATATGGAATCAATAACCTTATCAACCAAAACACTACAGCAAATCCTGAATTATTTGGCTACACAGCCTTACAATGAAGTTGTAAACCTGATTAATACAATTCAGGTAGATATTCAAAATCAACCATCTAAAGAAGAAACAGAGGATAAGCCAGAATAATTTGGCAGATTCTCTTTTAGATGGTCTGTATTTTAAAGAATCATTTAAAAGATACTAAGTTATAAATGAAGCCTGTAATGTTAATGGCTATGTGAATGATAATGTAAGCAGATATAGAACTATGGCTATTATCTGTATAAGGTTTTAACTGCCCACGTTGCAGTAGTAAACAGGCTGGTAAATAATTACTGGCTTAATGGATAAATTTCAAGAATTAGAAAATGAAGGTAGAAGAATATTTGAAAGCCTATTAAAGCAGTCAAGAACTGCAAAAAACTGGAATCCAACTAATGATAGATATAATTTTGTGGATGGATTCTTTGAGTTGAAAGATAAAAAGATAGTAGTGGAAATTAAAACCAGAGATAGAAGATATGCTGATTATCCATCCCATCTAATGCAGATAGATAAGTATATGAACCTGACAAAAGCCAAAATAGATAATTCCTGTAGTAATGGAATCTATGTAAATATATTTGGCAGTGATCTAATTTACTTGTATGATCTCAAATATATTAATGCAAGTAACTGTAAACTTACTAGTAGATACGTTAATAGTACTACTGCCATTGATACAGGTAAAAGATGGAAGAAGTTTTATGAAATACCAGTCAGATATGCACAGATATTTAAGAAAGATGGTGATAAGTGGAAACAAATAAACAAGTAAAATGAAGAAACTATTATTTATTATAGCAATAATGGTAGCCGTATTAACTGGCTGCAAAGTAGATAATTCTGTAGATGGTAGAATCAAAAGCGCATTAATTGAGTATTACGAACCTGATAGAATCCCAGTTCTTCCTACAGTTGGTGAATTAGATGTAGTTCACGAAAATTATGAATATCAATCACATAAGATATTAAAAAAATCTCACTATGGCGAAGATGTTACAGAATATACCATAGAACATAAGTATAAAGTGGATATAGAAGGAAATAATACTACTCACACAGTAAACAAAACTGATACTATTAAAGTTACGCTATATAACCATATTTACTACTCCAAAGTAAATGATGGTAAAGTATGGAAGTATTAAAAAAGAAGCCTAGCAGTTGATTCTGTTAGGCTTTTTGTATATTTGTTTATATTTTAATTGATTAATATGAAAAATGCAGAGTTGGAATTTCCTCAAAAAGAAGAAAAAGATCATTGGTATTGGATGATTAAGCAAGTGATAGATATTGTACCTTATGGAAATATATTATCTGAGATATTATCAGAATATTTACCTTCTTCTTTTGAAAGACGAAAAGAAAAATGGTTTAAAGAAGTAGCTAATAGGTTAGATGAATTAATAGTAAAAGATAATACTCTTGTAAATAACCTAAAAAATAATGAAGAATTTATTTCTCTTTTGTTAGAAACTACTCAAAAGGCATTAAGAACTCATTTAGATGAGCAAATGAATTTATATGCTTGTATATTAAAAAATTCGATATTAATAGATGTTTCTTATTATTTGAAGTCAATATTTGTCAGGTATATAGAAGAATTACATCCTGTACAAATACTATTTATGAATTATATATATTTAAATAAAGATAAATTATTTCAGATAGATTCATTTTCAGATTATTATTATCTATTTGAAAAGGATAATAAAATTCTAGATTTAACTATAGATAGTATGTGGTTTTTTCTGATGGATTTGGAAAAACGTGGACTTCTTTATGTGAGTAATAATTTAAATCCTCCAGAATTAAAAGTGGCAAAAACATTTGAGAGTTTTAATGTTAAATGTGAAGATCCTATATTAGATCAGCCTTATATTTCTATAAATGAATTAGGTGTCAGTTTTTTACAGATGATAAAAGAATAAAGGGGAGTGTAGATAGTATAAATAAACTGTGTCAACAAAGTATTAATTTTGCTGACACAGTTTATTTACATCCTATTCATCTATATTTCTGTTACTTTTCCAGTTTCCACATCAACTGTAAAAATAACTTGCTTCTTACTTCCGTCATAATTGGTAATATCAATCTGGTATTTCCAAATAGAATTACTTTGTTCTAAGATTGTTGAATTGATGCGGGCATTACCTTCAACATCTTTTAAAGAAGGGATAGAGGTTTTCCAAACATCTTTTCCCGTTTGATAATTATGTCTGATAATATACATATCGCCAAAATCCCTGCAAACATATATTCCATCTGTATATGATAGTGGTTGGCAATCAGAATGAATGTATTCTTTTAATCTACAAATAGTTTCACCTTGATTTGTGATAATAATTATATAATGATCTCTCTCAGATAGATAACTATGTGAATCCAAAATAATACTATTATTATACCACAATTTAAAGTAGCTAGGTAGATATGTTTTATCATCTATTGTTGTATCTATATAAACAAGCTTATCTTTATTTAATAAAATCCAATCTTTTATTATCCGGTCATTTTTATATTCATAACTACACCTTCCAAGAAACCCAAAAGGCATATATATTAGGCTGTTTATAGAAAATTTATCAAGATATACCTTTTCAAATTCTCCATAACCTTTATCTATCTTTATATTTCTTTTTATATCTTCGACGCTATTCCATTCTATTAATTGTTTTTTTGTTTCTTTGTCAAAAAAACTAATCCAGATTTTGTTATTGCGAAATCCCCATAATACAACAGTATCCCCGTGAGCACATTCAATAGCGTGAGATGATGCTAATTCATCTGGTTCATTAGCATTTACCCCATCTAAACCATTAATATCAATTCCTTCTTTATTCTTAATATTATCATAAAAGCTCATAATACCTTTGCTTGAAGGAATTTCGGTATCATTTTTTTCACAACTTAATAAAAATAAGGGAATAATACAACTAATAAAAAACTTAAAAAACATCTTTAACATTTAAAATGAATTATTTGCCTTTCCTGTCCCCTCTGGAAAGATTAACAAATAAAAAAGCGTGGGAACTATTGAATATTACTATTGTGAGGCTCTGGACTGCCCTATACTGGTAATAAACAATAGCCCACGCCATACGGTTATATAAACTACACTAGGTAGATATATAGCACAGCGTGAGCGATTACTGTCTATTATCCCAGTATATAGAATTGTCCAGATTCCACAATAGGATAATATTTCAAACGCTCTTAATTAACTATGTCCCTTCTAAGAGGTTCAACTCCTTGAACTTTAGAAGTTGGTGCAAAGATAGGTAAAGTTTACAAGACAAAAAAGTCCTGCCAGTTTATTATGCCAACAGGACTTTCTTTATTAATAGTATCTTCTGTTTTCCTCAATATCTAGATAATTTACAAAATCTATAATACTGTATTCCTTAACTTCTCCAGTGAGATCACCTAAGTAAATGGAACCATCTGAATTAATGGTTGCCTTCTCTTTTAAATGGTTGATATATCCTTTATTTGTTTGAATATCAAAGTAAATATCAGAACTAGGATAAAAGATTGTGTAGTATTTGCTATTAGATTTTGAAGAATAACCCAGATAAATAGTTTGTCCAGTAGAAAAAGTAACAATAATAATAGATGTTTTACCTTCTCCAAAAATCATTATCTTATCTATTGCCTTATGTACCAGATCATACTTTTCTGTTTCATCTGTAATACTTTCCACTAAAGCAGATTCTTTACTGGCTCTGTTGATATTCTTTATTCTGGATTCATTAGAGTGTATTAGTTTTTCCAGTCTTTCCTTTTCTTTCTGGTATTTGCTGGCTTCTTTATTGATCTCTTCTACTTCTTTCATCTTATTAGCATAAAGATCTGGCATATTAGGAAACTGGATTTTTATTTCAATGGCTGCATCTACTATTATGTTTGCTCTAGCAGTAAGTTCAGACTGTTTACCATCTAAAAGAAGAATCTGCCGTTTATATGATTCAATTTCTGCCTGTAATGGTTCTATCTGTTCCTGTGCTTTCCCTGCTGCCAGTTCCTTATAGAAAAATGTTTTTACTACATTCCAAACAATAGAATCCAGCTTATTGGAAATACATTTGGCTGTACAATGTACATTTTTGTTACTTGCCTTCTTGTACTTATTAACGCAGAGATATTGGTTTGTTCCAAAATTATATACATACTTTACATCACAGTGGGGACAGTGGATCAGTCCTCTAAGTAATGGATTATACTTAGTTCCAAAACTGTTACTTCTTTTTGTCCGTTCTGCTAGTTTTTGTAGTGAGAGTTCAAATTGTTCTTTTTCAATAATAGCAGGTGTAGAAATAGTAACCACTTCCATAGGTTTACAATAAGTACTACCTGCTTTCTTTTCTTTTTTAAGAGTATAATTTGCTTCACCTTTATACACTGGATTCGTAAGCATATTGCAAACTGTTCCTGCTGTCCAATTCTCCTTTTTGCCTTTAGTTGGTATTTTCTCTGCATTCAGAAGAATAGCAATTCTTTCTGTTGAATATCCATCTATAGACAATTGAAAGATCCTTTTAACAACTTGTGCCTGTTTTTCATTGATGGATAACATTTTAGTCTCTTTACTGTAATCATATCCATAGGGAGCATAATATGTATAACTTTTACCTTCTCTTAAAATCTTATTTCTTTTACTGGATATAGTTCTTTCTTTGAGTGTTGCAGCTTCTTGTTCTGCAATAATGGAAGCAAAGCCTATCAACATTTTAGTTGAAGCATTAACAGAACCATCATCATTTAAGGTAGAAAAGCCATCTTTCTTTGCATATATACAGATTCCTTTATCAGTAAATTCCTGTACCTGCTGTTGTAAATAAATTGCCCTTCTACTTATACGTGATATTTCCCAGACCAGAATAATATCAATATCCTGCTTCGTTAGCTTTCTTAGTTTTTCAAACTCTGGTCTATTATTATTGAATCCTGATTCTTTTTCTTCAAATACATAGACTACTTCTATACCGTTTCTTTTGGCATAGTCTTTCAGTTCATTCGTTTGTTTACTATAATCTTGTTGTTCTGTAGATACTCTACTATAAATTGCACCTTTCATAACTTTGTCATTTTTCTTTGAGGCAAAGATAATTATACTAGATATATCTGCAAATATTTTATCTACTACCAATAGACGATATGTAGTACCACATATCGTCTATTGGTAGTACTACGTATCGTCTATAAATAGTAACTACCAACAGATACTTTACGATATGTTATCATTTAGTTTCTGGGGTGTTTTGACTTAGTTGATGGCATGAAACGGCTTAGTCTACCGGTTACCTGAGGATTGGTTTTAGGCGGTGTCGGTAAGATATCGTAACCAGTTCTTCTGCTTGAAAAGCCTGATTAAGGCTTTTGCTCCGGATAAGTACGTTTAGGATTCTTTGGAAACCAGCCTTTCAAGACGCGCTCTTCCTGCTCGAAAACTTCCTTTATCGTCCAGAAAGAGGAAAAGGCAAAGACGCCGCAGATAGCCGAGACGAAAACGCTTTCAACCAGCAGGGAAGCGACAGTTCCCGCTATTCCCAAAACAAGAAAGATCCACCAGCATTTCGTGCCCCAATAATATTCCGCTTTCACCACAACCGGATGAAAAAGCCCAATAATCAAAAAGGTAGCAATACCTATCAACAATCCATCAAAGTTAATCATGTCCATATTTGTTTACGATTTAAGACAGGCCTATCTGCCTGTAACGACAAAGATACGAAGAAATATGTATCGTTCATGATAAATTATTTCTATCCACTTATCGATAATTCTATCAAACAAAACAAAAAAAGAGGCATCCTTGTTGCAGGAAACCTCTTCATTATATCGAAAATCCGTTTTCTATTAGTTAGCCGGAGCTTCTTCTTCAGAAGAAGAAACGGGAGCTGTCGCAGGTTGCTGGGCAGTGCCAAAGTCAGGAGCAACCGTATTCGGATCGATTGTTACGGCATTATTTATCTGTTCTTTGATTTCAGACTGATTCGCGTGCTGAGCTCTCGGAATAAAAGCAGTAATCACAATACTTAAAACAACAACAGTGCCGGCAAGAGTCCAGGTTGCTTTTTCAAGAAAGTCTGTGGTTTTGCGTACCCCCATAATTTGGTTGGAAGAAGAGAATCCTGAAGCCAGACCTCCACCTTTCGAGTTCTGAATCAATACAATCAAGATCAATAGTATAGATGCGATCAGGATTAAGATAGAAATAAATACGTACATCTTTGTTTTATTTTTTAGTGTTAATAATCAACTTTTCCAGAAATCTGATTTGGTCTGCAAAGTAAACATTTTTTTCTGGATATTTCAAGTTTAAGTTTTTAATTATTTGCAATGCCTTCTCATATCGCTTCTGTTTTACATAAATATGAGCTAATGTTTCCGTAAAATAGGAGTCATCCAGCGGTTTATGCTGGTTCTCCTCCAACTCCGCCAGATTTCCGGGAACAGGTGCTCCGGTTGTCTCCATATCCAGGTTCAGACCACTGCCGGGAGTCCGCTGTTCTTCATTTTTTATAAAAGAATCGATCAGATCGTGATGTTGCAAACGGACTTCTTCTTCCTCTTCTTTTTCCTCCACCTGCCCGTTTTCCTTCGTCAATGACCAATAGATGTAATCCGACGAAACGGACGGCTGGAACAGAAGAGACGCATCCGTCTTCGGTTCTTCCTCCTCACGATTGGACAGGAAAGCATCGATCAGTGAAAAAGCATCTTCACGGGTTGGATTTTCCTCTTTCGCTGACTGGAGCTGCAAACCGAACCGTTCACCTTCTATCAGGGTGAACAACTTCCTACGGTCAGGGACATAGATTGCCATCTTCTTCAATTCTGCGCCAAAACGTATATCGTTCAAGACCGCCAGGTTCTTCAGGTAAAGCATCCGGGCAATCTGGAAATATGGGAATTCATCGACGATCTGCTTTAACTGCTGAAGTGTATCCTCAGTCAGCAGGGCCGGGCTCTCCATTAGTCGATATAGATCAGCAGCTTTCATTTTTACCAGTTGGCAACCGTTGCATTATAAATTTGATCGACAAGCTCGTCAATAATCTCTTCCGATAACTGGTCCTGTACCTGTTGCAACATCTGAGTCGCATCGAATTCACGGTATGCCGAAAAGCTCTGCTCAAAATCCTCATCCGGATTCACCCGGTTGGCATAACGAACCCGAACCGTAATCGTCAACTTGGTCTGTGAGGCATAAGCATCTTCTTTTACAGCCATAGGAGTCAGGTCATAGCCCGTAATTTCACCCTCCAGGTCCAAGTCGCCGTTGCTCCCCACCAACTGCAGACGGGTCTGACGGATATAAATATCCTTCAATGCTTCCGTAAACTTTTGCGAAAGGGGCGGATAGACTAACGGAGCCTGGTTCGGGAAATCCTTGATCGTGATCGTCTTGACCTTCGTATAATCAATAGAAGCTCCATTAAACTTATAGGAGATCGAACAAGCCGTCACAATCAGCCCGATCAGGCAGAAAAGCCATATCTTATTAATCTTCAACATCTTTTATTCCAGATTATATTCTTTTATTTTTCTGTAAAGTGTCCGTTCCGATATCTTCAGGTCGGCAGCGGCATTCTTACGGCGACCGTTATGTTTCTCCAAGGCCTTTCGGATCATCTCTTTCTCGACTTCTTCCAGCGACAGGCTCTCCTCCTCTTCCACTGCTTCGGCTTCCTGAATAGAAGGAACCGGATGGACGGTATGGATCGGATGGGGATAAGCCGCCGGCTCTTCCGGCATCTCGATTGGCATCTTGCCTCCCATGATGTCGTGTACCAGCTTCTTAAGTTCGTTGACATCTTTCTTCATGTCAAACAGCACTTGATATAGAATCTCCCGTTCGCTGTTGAATATCTTCTGATCGGAATCCTGTTTGACTAGGACCGGATATTTCTCGATATTCAGATCGGGTAGATACAAGCGAAGCACTGAAGCGGTGATATCCCGGTTTTCCTCGATAACAGAAATACGCTCCGTTATGTTTTTCAGTTCCCGGACATTCCCCGGCCAACGGTAGGAAAGCATCAACTGGCGGGCTTCCTCATCCAAACGGATCGGCGGCATCCGGTACTTCTCCGCGCAATCGCTGGCAAATTTCCGGAAAAGCAAGATGATATCCTCACCGCGCTCACGTAAAGGAGGAACCTGGATAGGCACCGTGCTCAGACGGTAAAACAAATCTTCACGGAATTTTCCTTCCGCTACAGCTTGCGTCAGATTGACGTTTGTCGCCGCGACGATACGGACATTCGTCTTTTGGACTTTGGATGAACCGACACGGATAAACTCTCCCGTCTCCAAAACACGCAACAAACGTGCCTGCGTAGGAGTGGGCAGCTCTCCTACTTCATCCAGGAAGATCGTCCCGCCATCCGCAACCTCGAAATAGCCTTTACGGTCAGACAACGCTCCTGTAAAAGAACCTTTTTCGTGTCCGAACAATTCCGAGTCAATCGTACCTTCAGGAATGGCACCACAGTTCACCGCTATGTATTGCCCATGTTTACGCGGGCTGTTCTGATGTATAATCTGAGGAAAAGTTTCTTTACCGACACCACTTTCACCGGTAATCAGCACAGACAAATCTGTCGGAGCGACCTGTAGGGCAACATCGATAGCCCGGTTCAGCCCGGCATTATTACCGATAATTCCAAAACGCTGTTTTATCTGCTGCACGTCAACCTTTATCATATTTCTTCTACTATCTGTAATTATTTCAGTTTTATCTGCCAAAATTACAAATCTTAATCCAATTAACCGAAATCCGAAGGCGGTTTCTATACAGGTTTGTTATTTTTTAGCAGCGTACGTACGTTGATATAAAAACTCGGCCAGGTCTTTGTCGTCGGCAATATTTTGGATTTCTTCTGGAGAAACAGGCTCACCGATATAAACATCGACCGTACGCCCGCGCTTGTTAAAGGCCTCGGCTGGTATGCGCAACGTACGGATACGCCAGTCAATCCGGCCCAGCCAATAGAAAAAGCGGGAATTCAGGAAATCGAAATAAACAGGATATACAGGCACTTTCGCTTTCCGGATCAGACGAATCACACTGTGCGTCCAAGGCAAATCCTGTATTTTCTTCGTCTTCTTATTATACATCGAGATCCCCCCGGCAGGGAAAAAACCCATCGGATGCCCCTCTTTCAGTTGTTGCAGGGATATACGGACCCCGTTTATATTCTTCAGATTAGCCCCCTGGTTATTGGAGTCTGGCTTGACGGACACGAAATTATCTCCCATGGCCCCGATTTTGGTCAATACGCCGTTTACCATTACTTTGAAATCCGGACGGCGTGAAGCGAATATATCGATCAACATAATCCCGTCTATCGATCCGATAGGATGGTTCGAAACTGTAGCGAAAGCGCCTTCGGGCAGATGATCCAGCACCTCGGCGTTATGTAGATCATATTTAATATCGATCAACGGGTCGTTCAGCAAGGCTGTTGTGAACTCCGCTCCCCGCAAATGGCAGTTATGGGCATGAGCCTTGTTTACCTTATCGATACTCAACCATTTGATCAGCACTTTCCCCAGAAAAGAGCCGAAACGACTTTTAAAGAACGGGGCAGCTTCCTGTAAATCATGTATGTCTACAACGCTCTCTTTCATAAATTCTTATTTATAGAATGTTGCACACATCTGTTCATGCTTTCTCATGGCGAGCAACAAAACGATGTTCAATACGATTATCTCATACAAGAAATAAACCCAAACCTCACCGACCAGAACCACGACGAACATCACGATCGTACGTCCGTTAAAAGTCAAAAGGTCTACCATGTGCATCAGTTCCTTGCTTTGTTTGCGGAAACGGATACGGATATCTTCCGGAATATCATCTCCATACCGTGCATGCAAGCTGCGAAGCATACCCTGCAAGGACGGAGTAGCTTTCACCTGCAAAAGCGTATAGCCACGATAGAGGAAATAGAAAAATTTATTGATACCATATTTCATTTCCTTATGGCGGGCACGTACCTGTTCCAGCGACTGGAACTCCGCACCTTTATCCTTGCTGATGAAATACAAATGAAGTGTCTTGTAATAGTCCGTGATATTCGCCTGTACCAAATGTGACAAACCGGAAAGAACCGCCAAGGCAAAGAACCAGTCCGTTCCGTAATCATGAGACAGACGAAGGGCGAAACCGACATAAATACACGTAAACCAGATATCCCCGGCAAAACCATCCAAGATACGACCGATCGCCGATTTGATTCCCGTCAGGCGGGCCAACTGCCCGTCCACGCAGTCTAGGATATTTGCACATACCAGCAACAGGATACCGCAAACATTGTAAATCAGATCATCATGATAAAAAAAGAAACCGACTGCCGCCCCTACAAAAATAGAGACAACAGTCACCATATTAGGCGTAATACCTGTACCCCTTAACATACGGGCAATACGAAAACCGATAGGACGATAAAAAATCCGGTCAATCTTATTTTCTGTTTCTATCGACTTCAACGAAGCCTCGTACTCTTTATCCAAGTCGCTCATTTATCTTCTATTTATACGAATAACCGCCATCGACGACGATCACTTCGCCATTAAAATAACTATTTTCTACTAACATTCTATAAACTTCCGCCAGTTCCTCCGGATCACAGAAACGCCCTAATGAAACCTTGTTCTCTATATTACGACGTATTTCAGCGGGTTTCGTTTTCTGCCATTCGGTATCCACAAAACCGGGAGCCACAGCATTCACACGCAACTCATACGGAACCAGGAACTTCACCATATTCTTCACCAACGCATGCACGGCACTCTTCGTCACGCCATACACCAGTGAAACCGAATGGGGCTGTATCCCCATCAGAGAACCGGTAAAGACAATGCTTCCTCCCTTATTAATCAAACCGACAATGCGTTGCAACAGGAAGACAGGGAAATGCACATTGGCAAAAAACACCCGTTCCCATTCTACTATATCCAAATCCTCAAACGAGTCACGACAGGTCAGGCCGGCATTAAAGATCACCGCATCCAAGCGCATAGAGCACCCGGTTAGAAATGATTCTATCTTTTTGATTGATTTCCGATCGGAAATATCGGCCTGAAGCGTAAGAACCTCCACTTTGTATTGCTGCAGCAAACCGTCTGCCACCCGAAGAGCCTCTTCTTTATCCGAAGCATAAGTCAAAATCAGGCTGTAGCCAGCTTTTGCCAAACATTCGGCAACCGCTCTGCCTATCCCCTTCGTCCCTCCGGTAATCAATACCCTTTTTTCCATCATCACCCTTATTCTTTTTCACCGAAGCCTTTAACAGATTCAGGTTTGGATTGCCGTTGAGACTTCAAATTCGCTTCATATGAATCATGGATCGTTTTCTTCAAGTTGGAAGAGGACACTCCTGTCCCGTAAGGGAAATAGAATACCTGAACGCCCAAGTCTTTCAAATAATCATACTTGCCATACCAATCGTCTCCCACGACAAAAGCGTCGATATTCAGCTTTTTGACTATTTCGGAATGATCCAACGTATGTTGTGGAATGACAATATCGGGAGTTTTCAATGCTTCGATGATTTGCAGACGTTCCGTAAAAGGAATGATCGGCTTCGCCTTATAAGAAGACACCAATTCATCCGTACTCACCCCCACAATCAAAATATCCGCAAGGCTGCGGGCATAATTTATCATCCGAAGATGGTTGTAATGGAACATATCGAATGTTCCTGATGTATACACAATCGTTTTATCCTTAAACATAATACTTAATATCCTTTTGAAACCGCAAACTTACACAAACTTTTCCTATCAAAAAAAAAATGGCGGTAAAAAGGACTCTCGTCCTGATTCAGTTTGGGCATTCTCTCTCTCCGCCTCATATCCACAACTATATACTTAAGTAAAATACAAGAATGACACAACTTCAACTAACGAACGACTAAACAGGCTCTTACAACAAAAATACCTCTCTCTTACTTTTCGACTACGGACAAAAAAACAAAAACCATTTCCTGCTTTATCCATAAAGCAAGAAATGGTTTTTTAGTATTCAAATGACTTCCGGGCTTCTGGTTATTCGTCTTCCTCTTTTGTCAGGTCGAGCTTTTCATTGTCACCTCCTTTATCGAAATACTGCTTGCGCAGAGGGTTGGCTGTTGCCTCACGATAACGGATACGATTCCGGTAAATATCCAATGCAGCATATAGGGCCTGACGGAAAGATTCTTCAGAGGCCACATTCTGGCCGGCAATATCATAAGCCGTACCATGAGCCGGTGAAGTCCGTACGATTGATAGACCCGCCGTATAATTAACACCGTCATCCATCGCCAGCGTTTTAAACGGAGCCAAGCCCTGATCATGATACATAGCCAGTACACCATCGAATTTATCGTACACTTGCGAACCAAAGAAACCGTCAGCAGCATACGGTCCGAAAGACATTACTCCCTTCTTTTCTGCTTCCTGGATAGCCGGAATAATGATTTCTTCTTCCTCCTTACCTAACAATCCGGCATCTCCAGCGTGCGGATTCAAAGCAAGGACAGCTATACGGGGACGCACGATTCCGAAATCTTGCCTAAGTGACTGATTAAAAATACGCAATTTGGACACAATATCTTCAACGGTAATCTTTGATGCGACCTGTGCTAATGGGATATGTCCCGTTACCAAGGCAACGCGAAGATTATCTTTCATCAGAATCATCAATGCCTTTTTTCCCAAACCACCGAAACATTGTTCCAGATATTCTGTGTGACCGGGAAAATGAAATTGTTCATTCTGTATGTTGTGCTTATTGATCGGAGCCGTTACCAATACATCCACCGCACCGCGTTTCAAGTCGGTAACGGCAGCCTCCAAAGCCAGATAAGCGGCTTCACCGGCAGCAGTTGTAGATTGACACAACTCTACTTTAGTCTCGTCATCCACACAGTTGATAATATTCACCCGGTTTGCCCCGGCATCTTCAGCCTGTGCAATGATGCTTAAATTCACAGCAGGCAATTCCAAGACCTTCCGGTGATAAGCGGCAATCTTTGACGAGCCGTAAATGACCGGCGTGCAAAGTTCGGCTATACGAGTATCCGACAATGTTTTCAGTATCACCTCGTAACCGATACCATTTATATCTCCATGGGTTATGCCCACCTTAACCAATCGTTCTTCCATATATTTTGATTTATGATTTATGATTTATGATTTATTCCATCGCTGCTCTAAATCACAAACCACAAATCTTTTGTTACTTTTCTTCGGAAACATCCAGTTTCTCTACCTGTGTTTCTTCAAATTCACCAGGCAGACGCAAGGTATACAATGCAGATTCGATACGGCGGATAAAATTGCGCTTATCCGTCTCCGGGGCGAATACAAAGCCTTCAACGACTACAACCCGGTTGTTCTTTTCGTCCAAACGTGCATGACTGACAAATGGTCCTCCCATCATATCGCCTTTCATATGCCATAAACCGCGCAACACACCACAATATTTACCATTTACCGTTGTCGGATTATAAGTTACCCAAGCTGTATCCGTAGCCATATAAGATCCGGGAAACGTCCCCGGCATATTCAGCTTCATGACAGAGTCACGTTTTGCAATCAGATAGTCGGCTGTGAAAGTATCAGCATCCTTATATGGGAAATCATAGACAACAATATCCGTACGCCCAGTATTGGCATTATTGGAAGCCCAGAAAAAGCCGGTCGTGTCACGGAAATAGGTCATATTTGCCGGAGCACTCAACATGACGTTAAAACGGTCCTTCACGTGATCCATAACCACCGGACTATGTTCCTTCTCCAATTGTCCGATCGTACGGTTTCTTTCGCACTTGGTAAAAAATTCCACTATGTTCCGCGGATGAGCCTTTACGTATTCAAGAATGGCTGCATCGTCAGGAGCTGTCAATGTCATCACTACCTGACCTTTCGCCCAACGATTATTCTCATAGTTCAGTGAAACTTTCGTATACTGAGACTTATCTATCCTAACAATCAAAACATTGCGCACATATGTTAACAAACCGTTAAACTGGTCAGGAGTCACATAGGTGATCTTAAAGGCAGGTTCAGCCTGTGGCAATCCTGGAATATCGGAAGTCAATTCGGCTTTGATAGCCTTTCCGGCAGGAGCATCCCAATCAGCTTTATCCATCGTCACAACAATTTCATAGGCGAAACCGGTAGCATTTCTCATCACTGGGCCCGAACTACATGCTCCCATAATGACAAGAAGCATTAAAAAGCTGATCAATAAAGAATGTGTTTTCATACCCGTTTATTTTTTTTGTTATACAAATATAGCTTCTTTTCCCTCAAAAGAAACCATTTCTATTCTTTTTGTTGTTTCTTCGCCGTAGAAAGCATCCCGCATGCGGCAAATATATCTTCTCCTCGTGATGCTCGGATCGTACAAACGATACCGGCTGCATTCAACGTGTCCCGGAACGCCTCCATTCTTGCCAAGTCCGAACTTTCCAACGACACATTAGGGATTGCATGAAAACGGATCAGATTGACTCTGCAGGGAACTTTATCTAATAAACAAACCAAAGCCTTCGCATGTTGAAGATCATCATTCAAATTTTTAAAAACAATGTATTCGAATGAAACACGACGTTGATGCGTAAAATCATATTGCTTGATCGTCTCGATAATATCACACGCAGGAAAAGCCTTTTCAACCGGCATCAAAGATCGCCGTTCGTCCGGATAAGGCGAATGCAAGCTGACAGCCAAATGGCAGTCACTCTCTTCAAGAAACCGTTTTAACCCTTTGGCTACCCCTATAGTCGAAACCGTGATTCGCTTCGGACTCCAGGCGTATCCATAAGAGGCGGTCAAGATTTCCAATACTTTGAACAGTTCATCCACATTGTCCAGAGGTTCGCCCATTCCCATAAAAACGATATTAGTCAATTCTTCCGTTTCCGGCAAGGATTGTATCTGGTTCAGAATCTCATTAGCTGACAAATTCTTGGTAAACCCCTGTTTACCGGTCATACAGAAAAGGCAATTCATTTTACATCCGACCTGGGAGGAAACACACAATGTCGCCCTGTCTTCCGTCGGAATGTACACGGATTCAACAAAATTACCAGGACCGGCAGGATACAAATACTTGATCGTCCCGTCCACCGACTTCATCAAGTCGGAAGGAGGTACGGCCCCCACCTCAAAGTTTTTCTCCAACAAGGCACGTTTCGCCGAGGCTATATTCGTCATCGCTGCAATAGAAGTCACTTTTTTTTTATACAGCCAGTCAGCCATCTGCTTAGCTGCATAGCCTGGAAGTCCGGCTTCAAAAGCCACTCCTTTCAGTTCATCCAAAGTCATTCCCAATAAACGTCTTTTCTCATTCATGATCCTTCTTGTGTTTCTTTCATGCAAAGATATAAAAAAACCGCCAATCGGTTGCGATTGGCGGTTCCCTATAATGGACGGCAGTCTCTCCTGCCGCAAACAGTTCAACGATCAATAAAAGCGGATACGGTTATCTTCCACATCAGCTTTGTTAACCAATGACTGAATAGCCTGGAAACCAAAACGGTAAGCATTAGAAGCATCCAATGCTTTGATTTCAGCAGCTTCGTCATAATTCTTGGCGTCCTTGTTCTGTTCGTATACCTTGAACACATATACACCGTTGTTGCCGACAACCGGAGCGCTCAACTGATCTTTCTGAGCCAAGGAAACCATTGCATTCAACTTCGGCTCAACCCCGATACCTGCGATACGGCGTGTTGCAAAGCTAACGAACTTAACAGAATCTGCAGAAGAATTCATAGCCTGAGCATAAGCATCGACAGAACTCAGATTTTTAGCAGACAGGTCTTGTGCGATCTTTTCACCCTTCTTCTGAGCGATCAACTCTGATTTCAACATCGGAGTAACAGATTCCAAAGAACGATAACCTTCCGGCAACGTACCCTGAATAGCTGCGATCACAAACTTATCGTCACATTCAAAAATTTCAGAAATATCGCCTTTGTTGTTCTGGAACGCCCAACGGATTACCGGACGGGAATTCTTGATAGAACCCAGCAACTGGTCGTTAGCAGTTACTGTCACATTTGACAACAAGTTGTAACCGGCCTCTTTAGCGGCATCATCCAATTTATCTATATTCTGGTTCTTTGAAATGAACTGGTTCAATTCATTATAGATGTTACCATAAGTCTTTGTACTCGGAGATACGGTCATATCAATATCTGCTACTTTGTATTTGTCTACATTTGTAGTCTTATCGGTAACTTTGATGATATGTGTACCATACAAAGATTTTACAATTGAATAGTCATTGACCGGAGTCGAGAAAACAGCTTTTTTGAAATCATCATTTACACCTCTCAAAGCTGTCGCTTCAGTAAACCAGCCCAGTTCACCCCCTTTTTCAGCAGCCTGGTCAGCTGAATATTCCTTTGCCAAGGCAACAAAGTCACCACCTTTCTTCAGTACATTCAACAAACTATCGGCTTTTGCTTTGATAGCAGCTTCATCGCCTGTATTTGCCAACATAATATGACTGACCTTCACAGAGTCAGGAGCAACGGTTTTATCGACCAACTTAAACAATCTGTATTTATCGTTTTCAAAAACAGGGCCGTATACGTCACCAACATTTGCAGTCTTTACAAATTGCTTCATTTCAGGATCCAATGCATTCTCTGTAAAGAAAGCGTCCATATAAGGTATTTCAGAATTTTCCGTCACCAAATCAGCCACTTTTTCAGAAGTAGCCAACTCGCTCTTCAAAGATTCGATTTCAGCACTTGCTTTGTCGTAGTCTTCTTTGCTCGGACGGATATCGACAGCGATATATTTGATTACTTTTCCTTCTTTCTGCTTGAACAACTCCTTACGCTGATTGTACAGCTTTTCGATATCACTCTTGCTTACCTGTATAGTTGAATCAGGAATAGAAGCATAAGATTGCATTGCATAAACGATATCAGAGCTTACAGCCGAGCCATCGAAAGCATCTTTTGCATCCAGTTTGTTGGCAGAAACAGCCTTACTCAACAGAGTTGTATACTTCTGTTCCAAACGCTGACGTTTGATATTCTTTTCCCAGAACATCCAGAACTGACGCCCCTGCAACAACTGTGCCTGCTGGTCAGCGGGATAGTTGGCAATATTATCGTCGTCGATAGTCTTTAAGAAATTTAATAATGCAGTTTTGTCAAATGCACCTGTCTGCGGATTCACAAACATCTGCATCTGTTGGATCATCGGAGAAATGTTTTCACCCTGAACCATATCGAACAGTTCTTCCGGACCTACTCCCATTCCTAACTCGGAAGTTGCTTCATTCAAAACGATATCCTGTACCATACCATCGAATACAGACTGACGGATTTGAGTCTGGTATTCTTCGGGCAGACTGGTGGAACCTGTCTGCATTTTGTACATTTCAGTCATTTCGTCTACACGATCCTGAAATTCTTGAATTTTAATAACTTCTCCGTCTACCTCCGCAACCGTCTCCTGCGATTGTCTGAAATAAGTAGAACCGGAGTTTAAAAAGTCACCGATGATAAAAGCGAACAATGCCACCCCCACAACGAGTACCAGCAGTCCTGCTTTGCTTCTGATTTTTTCCAGCGTAGCCATTTATCTTTATCTATTTTAAAGTTTATTATTCCACATTTTAAGGGCACGAAGATACGAAAAAAAGAGATTGCCGCATCTTTTTATGCTTTTTTTTTAATTAACTCACTACTTTCATACGAACTAATTCGATTTTCGTAGCTGTCACTTTTACGATTTTAAAAGAATATTTATCAATTACAATCGTTTCATTCAACTTCGGAAATTTCTGATAAAAATGCAATATAAAACCGGCTATTGTCACATAATCGTCCGACTCCGGTAATTCCAAGTCAAACTTCTCATTCAGCGTATCGATCTCTATACGACCGGACAATAGATACTCGTCATCTCCCACCTTCTTGGCAACATACGACTTGATATCGTGCTCATCTTCTATCTCTCCGAATATTTCTTCCACCAAATCTTCCAAGGTTACGATTCCCGAAGTTCCACCAAACTCATCCACCACAACAGCCATACTTTTCTTGTCCTGCATCAAGACTTTCATCAATTTATTGGCAGCCATCGTTTCCGGAACAATCGAGACGCTTCGGATACTTTGTGTCCAATCTTCCGGGTTTTTAAACATTTCCGAAGAATGGATATATCCGACAATATCATCTATATTTTCATTATAAACAAGAATCTTAGAAAGTCCAGTCTCTACAAAACGGGAACGTAGTTCCTCAAGGGCAGCCGTCTTATCGCAAGCCACAATTTCCGTACGGGGAACGATGCAATCACGCAAACGCACATTCGAAAAATCAAGTGCATTCTGAAAAATCTTTACCTCCGTATCCATATCCGAATTTTGAGGCGCATCTTCAATGCTCTGCTGGATAAAATAATCAAGGTCGACTTTGCCCAGCGCCCGTTGCGTCGAACCGGTCACATTCTTTACACCAGCAATTTTCAGAATCAGGAAAGAAAGCAAAGAAGAAAATTTAGAAACCGGATACAAAACAACATATATGATTAACAAAGGTACCGAAAACAACGTAAGCGAAAAATTCGGATTCAATTTAAAAACAGTTTTTGGAATAAATTCTCCGGTAAACAATATCAGGATAGTCGAGATAATAGACTGAGTCAAAACAATCAGTGCCTCGTTATTTACCACACGAGCAATAAGAGGTTCCAGTATAATCGCCATCTGCAAACCGTAGACCACCAACGCTATATTGTTTCCGACCAGCATTGTAGATATAAACTGATGCGGGTTCCGGTAAAATATATCCAGAATCTTACTCGTCAAGCTTTTTTCCTTTTTATCAAGTTCGAAACGTAACTTATTGGAAGAGATAAAGGCTATCTCCATTCCTGAAAAGAATGCAGAAAAAGCCAATGATATTAATATGTATGTAAGTGCACCCATTACTTCGTTTTATCCATCTCGGCCGGCACCAATTTTCGTGGAACCACTTTTTCCTTCTGTGCCGGTTGCTTCTGCGGAACAGTCTCCATAGCAGGGTTGGCAGCTATGGGCATAGAATCTACCGGAACAATATTTTGGGTTGAATCAGTCGTTACCGATTCACTGACAGGGAATACTCCTTGAGAATTAAATATTTTATATTGAGTCATATTCTGATTCGACTCGAATCCGATACCCGTTATGATTTTATCATCCTCTTGTATCCGAATGTATTTATCAGAATAGACCTTTTCCTCTTTCTGGTCCCAAAAAAGCAAGGAAGTTTCAAATTTTTTCCCTTCCAGATTCTCAACCCTCACATTGCCAATCAGCTTCCATAGTCCTTTCTTCTCATAATTATAAGCCGTATCCGCTTTAAGACTCGCTTCAATATTAAATAAAGTATCGAATTTTTCCACATAAATACCTTCAGGAAAATATGAGAACGGCTCTTTTGCCTTATCGAATTTCAAAAATTCTTTAGCGATAGCACGATAGCGTGTAATCCCCGAATCGGAGAACTGAGTAGTATAATCAGTAGTCCTCAACGTATAAGTTGTTTCAGGATCGAAAGCAACCACAACCACCTCCTTGTTATCGCCATTACAAGAGGCAGTAAATAAAAGAAGCATAACAACTACCGCAAAGATAGTTGTTATGCCTTGTTCGTTCGTTTTACAAAGAAAACGGTTCTTAATCATAATTATCTGATTGTGACAGTCTCACCAATCCAGCCCCCGATTTTGAAAGCTTTTCCTTTTTCCAGATCCGGATGCATGAAAACTTCTTCCGTAGAAGGAAGGTGAGCACGATAAGTATTAGCCAATTTACCAGCGTCTTCTGCCACATTCTGATCTACCTGTCTTGCCTTTTCAAATTTATCGATAGCTGCATAGTAAACAGCTTTGGCCAAAACGGCATCATTCGGATAGATAGATTTTGCAGATTTAGCATACATATTGCCAATCAGTATATACGGCGCACCGTAATCAGGATTGGTTTCAATTGCTTTTTGACAATATTGTCTTGCTTTTGACATATTGTTCTGTTCGAACAACAGTACACCGATCAGATAATAGTCTTCAGCCTTTGAAACTGCATCTGTTTCCATATTGGCTGCTTCTTCAAAATACTGGATAGCCTTATCATAATCTTTAGCTTTTACAGCCTGTTTTGCAATACCCAGAGCGGCATCTGCACTCGGTTCCAGTTTATAGGCATAACCTGCAGCTGTATAAAAAGCATCGATTTCCTGACAACGAACACGTCTCAACAGAGATACGATTTCTTTCAACGCAGGCAAATCATCCTTTGCAGCTTCAACTTTGGAAGCATACATATTCTGCAACGTTTCACAATCGGCAGCACCACTACCTGCAAAACCACCATCAATGGCAGACTTGTAGGTAGTCAGGTTCTTTATCTCCTTTTCATTATTTGCTGCTTGAGCTGCGGCTAACTGAGTTGCAATGATCTTTGAACATTTCAAATAGTCCTCCAAATAAGTCTCTTTGAAATTAGGATCAGCCAACAGTTGACGGTGAGACCCCATCATATACAAGGATACTCCCATTGCTTCAGAGTTTTCACCAAACTCATTGATCACTTCACCCAACCAAGCATAATACACTTTCGGGTCTGCATTATCTCCCTTAAGGCGGATATAATCAGCAGCCTTACGAGCAATAATCCAATCCTTTCCATACTTTCGGTCATTACCGAAATATTTCACACGCGTATCATACACCTTCATCAAATCATCGATAAGAGCAGCTTTCTTAGCCGGATCTTTCTCGGTATTGATTTTCCAGTCCATGATCCTCACACCATACAAGTAGATATCCTTATGAGCTCCCGGACATTCGGTATAAGCCTGATACCAGAATTCATAAGCATCCTTGAAATTCCCTGCTTTGGCATAAGGGACAAATAAGCTGATATTGGTAATACAACGTACGCTATCTTCACCAGAACCGAACGGAGTACCAGTATCCACACCTTTTTGTGCATAAGCTCCGAACGACATCATAGAGCATCCGAAAGCCAATAATAATACTTTGATCTTCATATTTATTTCTATTAAAGTTAGCTATTTAGTTAATCAACCTTAAATTTCATAAACCATGCTTCATTGAACGTATAATTCACTGTAAAACGAAAATACTGTTCATCAATCATGTTCATCTTCACTTCCGGTTTCTTTTTCACATACTCAAACGATATGTTAATCAACGAACGGTTATCAATTAACGGCAATCCCAGACCAAGGCTTGCTCCGATCTCGTTATAACCGTCTCCGGAAGGATTGGCATCTGTCCGGTTCATACGCAAATAAGAATTGCCATAATGGACACCTGCGCGATAACGAATCCTGCTGAAATATGATTTGCGCATATAATCCGGTATATATTCGCCACCAACCGCTACCCGATAACGATTCTTGAAATTATCTTTCTCCCCAAAGTAAGGCATTTTTCCCCAATCCTCATAGGAAAAATCGGCTGCTAACGTTAATTTATTTTGTTTCACATAAGAAAGCCCCACTCCATACGAATTAGGCAACGCAAACGCTTTCCCGCTGATAGTATCAGACTGAAGCACTTCTCCATCTGAACCAGAAGATGTATAAGACTGAGTCAATTGATAGGATTTTGCATGCAAACTTTTTTTAGGAGAAAAAACAAGACCTAACGTCACACTCTCCGTCTTGCTTAACGGATGTGTGTACTGCAATCCGAAATCCATTTTCAGGTCACGCACCCTCAATTCCTGGTTACGGTTCGTATTATATGCTCCTGTTCCTTCACCACTCATGATTACAACTTGTTCATGCTTGATATTCCCAAACAGGAAACCGAAATTGGCTCCCACGGCTAAACGTTTTTTCCAGATATCAATAGAGACACCTCCATAGAAATCACTCAAACCGCCTGAGCCGTTATAAGTTTCCGTAAATGTAACTCCTTCGTCGTTACGCAAAGCACCAAACTTATAACCGACATAAGAATAAGGCAACAAACCGAAACTCAAGGCTATCCGGCGATGAATCGGAAACTGCATTGCAATATATTCCACGTTTCCGTTGATATCGTTCTGACGGGCATTTCCGTCATCAAACCACGACAACTGACCGGCTACACCAAAATCAAAGAGAAATGTCAGGGAGTCCATGCAACTGTATGATGCCGGGTTCATCGGATTTATTTGTTTCGGCGAACGTAATCCGTAACCAACACCGCCCATGGCTCGACCTGCGCCGAACGAACGTTCTCCCAAATCACCATACCCGAAACGGGTATAGGGCGAGTTTGTATTGTTTTGCGCCATCAAAGGCAACAGCATGAATATAAGAACGCTTGTTATTAGTACTTTATTAATCTTCAACATTATACTCTAAGATTCTGTTTAATCCTGTCAACACTAAATTAATGTCTGCAAAGATGGAGTTTTTTAGTCGTCTTTCAAAATAAAACGAATGACCGCCTGTTAAAAAAACCAAAAGGTTAGGATATTTTAGCCGAAGCATTTCGATATACCCATCCATCTCGCACACTATACCATTTACTACTCCAGCCTGGATGGCTGTTTCCGTATCCGTTCCGACCAAAGGAATGTATTCCTGCTCGACAACCAAAGGCAATTTCTCCGTAAACAGGTTCAATGCTCTGAACCGGGTTGTCATTCCAGGTGAAATATTCCCTCCTAAATAAGAACCAGAAGCATCGATCAGTTCATATGTAATAGCTGTTCCGGCGTCAATCACCAGCAAATCCTTTCCTGGTTGCAGGTAATTAGCCCCGACAGCGGCAGCCAGCCGGTCTTTACCCAACGTTTTAGGCGTTTTATATTGCACCTTGATCGGAAGAGATACCGTTTCGTCCAAAAACACAAAATTCCGAAGATTGCTTCCCAGGTATTCAACCAATTCGTCATCTTTATCTATCACTGTCGAGAATATCCCTTTCGTCAGCGGGTACTTCTTAAAGATAGAAGAGACAACCTCCACGTCGAATTTCTTAAACACAAAAGAAGCCTCCATATGCCTCTTATTGTATACAGCCACTTTCGATGATGTGTTTCCTTGTTCTATAATGAGATTCACGTGTCTGAATTTTTCCGCAAAGAAAAACAAAAATGATGAGATAACAGACATATCGAAGGCACAAAGTATAAAAAACAGGAAAGGAATGACTTCCTCTCCTGTTCCATCACATAATATAAAGTTCAATTAATCAGCCAGAATCACCAATTCAGCACCCGATGCAAAATCCTGTCCGCGCTGCTCGCTCAATGCTGTAAAACGGATATAGCGGGCTTTGACCGGCTGATCGAACAGCACTTTCTTTTCCTTCTGGTTATTTTCAAAAGTACCTTTCAAGACCGGTTCACCCCAGTTTTTACCATCCAGGCTGACACTAATCGAATAATCCTTGACATGACCATTCGATCCGTCCTGCCGGGGAAGGAATGAAAAACCTTTAATCTGTTTTACTTCCCCTGCATCCAAATCCACCCAATGCGGATATTTGGCAACGGTAACGGAAAACATCGTATGCCAGATCGTATTCGGATCACCATCCGTCAGGTTCTTGGCATCTCCGTAACCGGACTCTTCGCTGCTTGTATAGACCACTTCCGTCTGAATACTCTCGATCTTGCTGAAAGAAGCCGTTGCATTGATTTTCGGATTATCTTTAAACCAGGCTTTTACGGTACCACCATTGCGGAACGGTATGGCTTCCGAATATTCCTTCGCTTTTCCTTTCCCGTCGGCCGTATAGCAAATCACAGCGTCTTTACGAGCCGATGAGAGCTCAACGGATCCGGCGCGATTACGCATGATTGTCAACGGCATTTCTCCGGCGGGTGCAACATTTGCCGTAACGGTTACATCTTTTCCGGCAGGACGGATTATAAAGCCCATGTCATGATGTCCGGCAAAGACGCGATCCTGTTCCAACGGTCCGCCTTGTCCGCAACTGTTACCACCCAACCCGGTCACAGCCGCATCCAAATGCAGATACGTATCCCCTGCAACCGGCAACTGGTAGGGATGAGAAGCCAGAATCAAATCCAACGCAGAATATTGAAGAGCCGATACAGACAAACGGTCGGTAGCCACAAACACAGCACCCTCGCCATCCGGATCGGTCAGGGCACACCAGCGTACATCCTCGTGGTTGCCCATATCTTGCGGTTTCGGGAAATTCACAAACTCGCCAGCCACCGTATTCCTATGCTGTTCGATAAACTGTCCGCTCTTGCGGTCAGCATAGTTATCGATCGGGCCACGTCCGTAATAAGTGAAGTCTGCATACTGCTGCGGGATTTTCATTACATATCCTAGGCGTGGCAATACCAGACTCGGACGGTTAGAAGTGATGCTCGACTGCAACTCGACAGACCCGTCAGGATAAACGGTCCAGATTTGATTCGTCGTAAACTTGAAATCATTTTCCCCGAATCTCCTATCTGTCAGTTCCTCTATACTATTTTTTCCCGTACTGGTTCCACCTTTGATCTTAGCACCGTTCGGCGCCTGCGATTCGACAGTGAAAGCCAAGACGACCGTACCGTCGTTTCTTTCCAAAACCGTACTATTCGTTGCCCGATGTTGCAGGTTATGCAAGCCGTGTTCAAACCACTGCGAATAGAACCAGTTGTCGTTATTGGTAAAAGCACGCAAAGCATCGAGCTTCGGACCATTTCCATCGGCTATAATCGTCTTGCCTCCGTAGGCCAGGCTGTAAATCGTACCCGTCTCCATATCGAACTTAGCAACGAAACCGTCACCACTCACCGTTTTAATCGAAGTATCCGATTTATCCAACTTCACCTTTCCGGCAGAAGCCGTCACGGCACTGATGGAAGGACGCGCCATAGCTTCCTGCAACAAAATTTGTTCCTCCGCCGTCACAAATCCTTTTTCAGCCCACGGCATATCATCTTTAAGAAGGAACTGCACCTTTACAAAATATTCGGAATCATTCTTCAACTTGTCAAAAGGCATAGGTATTGACACTTGTGCTTTAGCACGGGCAGGAATCGTTCCGGAATTAACCAAACCGAATCGAATCTCCTTTCCGTCTTCATAAAGCGACCATCTTATATCATAATCCGAAAGGTCCTTAAAATAGTATTTATTGAATATCTCAAAAAGTCCCTTCCTGACATCGACCGCTTTCACACCAATATGCTGATAGACTTTCTTCACTTCATAATACTGCGGTTTCGGTTCCAGATCACCGAACACAATGCCATTCATCACGAACTGACCGTCATTCGGAGTATCACCGAAATCCCCACCGTATGCCAGATATCGCTTACCGGTCTTTTTATCATAGTTATACATCGACTGGTCCACCCAATCCCAGATAGCACCGCCACAGAAAAAATTTGTCGATTCTATCGCTTCCCAGTAATCCACCAGGTTACCGCAGGCGTTCCCCATCGAATGAGCATATTCGGAAATATGGAACGGGTATTTGATATCATAATCACCTTTCACCGCACCACGCGTCCAGCCAATAGACGGATACTGGTTCGACCCCATATCCACTATATCATTATTACGTTCATATTGGACGGGACGGGATTTATCCACCTGCTTCAACGCATCATAAGCAGCCACGAAGTTTTCACCAGGTCCCGCCTCGTTACCCAACGACCAGATCACGATAGACGGGTTGTTGATATTAGCATGAACCATCTCCATCACACGTGCGACATGCGCCTTTTTCCATTCTACCGGATGTGAAAGGGAGGCGGCCCCGTAATAATATTCATGCGACTCGATATTGGCTTCGTCTTCCAGATAAAGACCATATTTATTACATAAGAAATACCAGTAAGGATCATCCGGATAATGCGAATTACGCACATGGTTGATATTGGCACGTTTCATCAGCATCACCTCTTTTTCCATCATATCGCGCGTGATGGCATGTCCGACCGCCGGATTCGATTCATGACGGTTCACGCCTTTCAGCTTGACAGTCTTACCATTTATATAATAGTAACGTCCCGCCAGCCCGAATTCATCTTCTTCAGCCGGTGTATCCTTGATCTCGACCTTACGGAACCCGACGATCGTAGAGGTTGTCTCCACCACTTTCCCTTTAGCATTCTTCAACTCTGCAACCAGCGTATAGCGATATGGGAACTCTGCCGACCATTTCCGGGGAGCTTTTACATTCAAGACAGCTTTCGTGGTCTGTATCTGTCCGGGATTTACCACATCCACCGCTGCCGAAACAAGCACATTTTCCACTTTGACGTTTTCATCCGAATACAACTCATTGGCATACAACGCATATTCCAGTTTATATCCCTTCGCAACCTTTTTATCCAAGTTGCATACATCGGCCGAGATTGCCAGCGAACCATCCGTATAAGTCACATCCAAATCCGGAATCGCCACCAAATCGCGCACATACACTTTCGGAACCGAATACAGAGCGACCGTCCGGAAGATACCCGGCAGGCGGAACATATCCTGCGCTTCCAGAAAAGAACCGTCGGAACTGCGATATACTTCAGCGGCCACCACATTCGTCCCTTTACGGAGGTAAGGAGTGATGTTGAAATTAGCCGTATTGCGGGAGTTTTTGGAAAAACCGACATATTGACCGTTGATCCAGAGATAAAAGAAAGAATCGACTCCATCGAAACTGATAAAAACTTCGCGTCCGTCCCAATCCTGCGGTATCTCGAAATTACGACGGAAAGAACCGACTTCATTCCGGTGCTTGTAAGTCGTCCAGTTTGCTGGCGGAGTACGCATCACACCTCCGCGCCAGTCATCGACCGCCACTTTATGCTGGAAGATTACCGGCTGGTTCACATAGATCGGAACTCCATATTTCAGGCTACCGTCTTTCTGGACTCCATAAATATTCCAACTGGAAGGAACCGGGATATTATCCCAGCCGGATACATCAAACTCCGTCTTATAGAAGTCTTTCGGCCGTGAATCGGGATCAGGCGCCCAATTGAACTTCCAGTCTCCATCCAAAGACTGCCAAAATTTACTGTTTTCCGGTAATACCTTACGAGCGCTTTCCACATCCTGGAAAGGGAAAATATAAGCATGCGGTTGTTCTTTGTTCAGAGCCAGGTTCTCAGGCGACTCCCACTCTTTACCGGTCGGTGCTTCCATCGGTCCGTAACTAAATCCCCCAAGCGGCAATTGATCAGCCATGCTATAGAAAGAAGCACAGCAAAGCGCTAAGGCTAACGAGATTTTTTTCATGATGTTCATTTTTAGGAATAATAGATTTTATTTGTGTATTCATTCTTAGACATGCCAAATCGTTCACAAATATAAGAAATTAACACAGCATATAAAAGAACTTCCAGGGCAACCGCACCAAAATTCGGAAATCCCGTTTCCCATCCCTGCAAATTACTCTATTATTTTCTGCAAAAACGGCTATAAAATAGGTAAAACCGGATGGTTTTTATTGTCCGGCATGGTACTTTAGTTGCCAGACATCCCCATGTTGCCATCCTTTACACCCGGGTGTAGAGGGCCGGTACACCCGGGTGTAAAGGATGGCAACACGGGGGTGTTTACGGAATTATGTGCTTGTCTTTGCTAAAAAAAGAGAGGGCTTTTGTGAGATGAAGAACCGTATTTCACCTATTTAATACCTATTATATTCGTTTTTACATTTGTTTATTCGATTATTTTATATGTTTTCTCAAAAGCAAAAGAAGGTAACATATTAGCTATCAATTATATAATAAATTCCATATGTTTCAGAAGTGATAGAGGAGTGATAGAGGAAAACGTCCTGTATCACAGCCTCTAACGATTGAATATCAATAACTATAACCTTCGCAGTGATAGAGTGATAGAAGGATTTACAAAATGGCTCTTACGCTGTAATGTCTGTCTTTTCTTAAAATAATCTACATTCCCAATACATTTTCCTCCGGCCTGTCGTATATTTGTAGTTTAATAATTAGAAGCAATGGCAATTCAATTCAGCATACACATAACTTTCTGTTTATGAAAAAAAATATATTCCTACTCTTTCTACTCTTTACCGCCGTCTCGCTTCAGGCGCAATACCCGTTGCTCAGCAAAGATGCCGAGATCAGCCTATTGACAGTTTCGCCATCGGAAGACGAAGTGTACACGGTCTACGGACATACAGCTTTGCGGGTAAGAGATGCATCGAAAAAACTCGATACCGTATTTAATTACGGGATATTCGACTTCTCGAAGCCCAACTTCATCTATCGGTTTGCAAAAGGAGAAACCGATTACAGACTGGCAGCGCAATATACACGCGACTTCCTAATCGAATATGAGATGCGGGGAAGCGAAGTCACCGAACAAATCCTGGATATCGATTCCGCAGGAAAAGCACGGATATGGGAAGCGTTGATGATCAATAACCGGCCGGAAAACCGCGTATACCGTTATAATTTCTTTTTCGACAATTGTGCGACGAGACCCGCTGCCATCATCGAGAAGCTGGCAGGTGGAAAAATAGATTATAACGTGCCGTTCAAGCAGCAGACGTTCCGCGATCTCATCAACTACTGTACGCGCAACAAACCCTGGCTTACGTTCGGATGTGACCTGGCACTTGGCAGTCCGACCGACCGGATCGCGACTCCCCATGAAATGATGTTCCTACCGCCCTACCTGAAAGAAGCGTTCGGTACGGCAACCATTACCGGTGCAGACGGTTCTCGGAAGGAATTGGTAAGTTCAACCAAAACATTGATAAACGGACTCACCGATGACGTAAAACCGGATACGGGCTTCTTTACGCCGCTTGTCTGCTGTTGGGCCTTTTTCCTGGTTGTGCTGGCTGTCACATTCGTTGAATGGCGACATAAATCCTATTTCAGGATTGTTGATTGCATCTTGTTTTTCACAGCTGGAATAGCAGGAATCGTACTGTTTTTCCTGAGTTTCGTTTCGACACATCCATGCGTTTGCCCGAACTGGAATATTATCTGGTTACAACCTTTTGACTTAGCAGCTGTTATTTTGTTTACAGTAAAAAAGTTAAGAAAGGCCGCATATTATTATCATTTTATTAACTTTGCGGCGCTTACGCTGATGCTGGCTGGCTGGCATTTCATTCCGCAGCATTTAAATACAGCATTTATCCCGTTGGTAATGAGCCTTTGGCTCCGTTCGGGATATGGCGTTTACAGAAAAATATGGAACATCGGGTACGAAAAATATTAACATCGCTCATCGCAATTCTGGCAGCAACCAACCTGGAGGCTCAACAAAGCACTCCCAAATTGGTCGTGTGCATCACTGTCGATCAATTGCGGGGTGATTATATAGAATACTTTTATAATACATTCGGCGAGCGTGGTTTCAAGCGGTTGATGAATGAAGGACTGGTGTATAACAACATACGGTTCGAATTCTCAGACATAGATGAAGCCAGTGCCTTTGCCACCCTATTCACCGGAAGCAATCCTAACTTCAATGGAATAGCGGGAAAGAATATCTACGATTTTGACAAGGAAAAGGAAGTTTCGGTCTTATATGACCCGGACTATATCGGCAATTATACGAAAGAGCATTATTCTCCCCGGAAACTGATCAGCTCCACAATCGGAGACGAACTGAAAATCGCTTCCAAAGGCAGAAGTGACGTATATGCCATTGCTCCCAACCCCGAAAGTGCGATCCTTTCCGCCGGACATGCGGCAAACGGTGCTTTCTGGATGGACGATTACAACGGCAAATGGGCAACAACGACCTACTACAAAGGGCTTCCTTGGTATGTGGACCGCTACAACAACGGCCCGGAATCTCTGTCGGCACGTTTGGAGCAGATGACTTGGACTCCCTCCCTGTCACTGGATAAGTTCAATGCATTTCCGTACGTGTTAGATGAAATTCCTTTCAAATACACATTCAAGGAAAATACAAACGAGTGTTTCTTCAACTTGAAGACCTCCCCTTTTATCAATAAGGAAATCAACCGCTTGGCGCTTCAGTTCCTCGAATACGGGGCTTTCGGTACACGTTCCTGTCCGGATATGCTTGCCATCACTTATTATGCAGGCAATTATCGCGGCAATATGCATAAGGAATACACCCGCGAGATACAAGACACCTATTATCAGTTGGACAAGGATCTGGAGCAGTTGTTGGACAAGATCGACAAGAAGGTCGGACTGAACAACACGCTGATCGTCTTTACCGGTTCAGGATATTATAAGAGTGAAGAAGAATATCCTGACGGCATGCAGCTGACAAATGGCGAATTCCATCCGAAACGTTGCGTCGCCTTACTCAATATGTACTTGATGGCGATCTACGGCCAACATACGAATTGGGTAAAAGGATTCTATAACAACCATATCTATCTGAACCGCAAAGCGATAGAAGACGCGAAGCTGGAACTGACGGTCATACAGGAAAAGGCGGCCGAATTCTTGCGCGAATTCAGCGGCGTGCAATTCGTTGCAACCGAGAATGTCCTTCGTACGGGCAACTGGAATGAAAAGACTTCCAAATACCTGCACGGCACCCACCTTTCAAGCCGTGGTGACCTGATCATCGAGTTACAGCCCGGATGGACCATCAACAACGACGATCCGAAAGCGAAAGTAAAAGTAATACGAAATAATGCAGTTATAACCCCGCTGGTATTTATGGGCAACGGTATCAAGCCGGAACATATCTACCGCGAAGTAAAAGCCACAGAGGTAGCCCCAACGGTAACCCATGTGCTGAGGATCAGGCCACCCAATGCGTCCCTCAGCTTGCCACTTAGAGAATTGACAATTGACAATGGACAATTGACAATTCCATCTAAATAAATATCCATTGACAAATACAAACAAATAAAATTAGTAACCATCCAATTGAAATCGTCAATTGCATTGTCAATTGTCAATTGTCAATTGTCAATTTAATAAGTTATGGGATTTAATGAATTTATGACGAAGCTGTTCGGCAATAAGTCGCAGCGTGACCTGAAAGAAATCACCCCGTATGTGGACAAGATCAAGGCCGTATATCCGTCAATCCAAAAGCTCTCGAATGACGAGCTTCGTGCAAAAACTGATGAAATCAAACAACGTATCCAGGATTACGTAGCCGATGAACGCGCTAAAGTGGAAGAACTGCGCAAAGGCATCGACAACAAGGAACTGGAAGAACGTGAAGCGATCTGGGCAGAAGTTGACAAGATCGAAAAGAATATCACTGAAAAGATGGAAGTGGTACTGGAAGAGGTACTTCCAGAAGTCTTTTCTATCATGAAAGATACGGCTCGCCGTTTTTCTGAAAACGAAACGATCGAAGTAACGGCAAATGACTTCGACCGTAACCTGGCTACCAAATACGACTTTGTGGAAATCAACGGCGACAAGGCCATCTATCACAACCATTGGGTAGCAGGTGGCAACGAAATCACCTGGGATATGGTCCACTACGACGTACAGTTGTTCGGTGGTGTCGTACTGCACAAAGGCAAGATTGCCGAAATGGCGACCGGTGAAGGTAAGACATTGGTGGCTACTCTGCCGGTATTCTTGAACGCATTGACCCGCAACGGTGTACACGTAGTAACCGTGAACGACTACCTGTCAAAACGTGACTCGGAATGGATGGGCCCGTTATATATGTTCCACGGACTGTCGGTAGACTGTATCGACAAGCACCAGCCGAACTCCGACGCCCGCCGTGCCGCTTACAATGCCGACATCACATTCGGTACGAACAACGAATTCGGTTTCGACTATCTGCGTGACAATATGGCGATCAGCCCGAACGACCTGGTACAGCGCAAACACAACTACGCCATCGTCGATGAGGTCGACTCCGTGTTGATCGACGATGCCCGTACACCGTTGATTATTTCCGGTCCGATCCCTCGCGGCGAAGAGCAGCTGTTCGAACAGTTCCGTCCGAACGTGGAAGTAGTCGTAAACGCACAGAAAGACCTTTGTTCCAAGATGCTGATCGAAGCCAAGAAGAAAATGGCAAGCAGCGATCAGAAAGAGGTGGAAGAAGGTTCTATCCAACTGTACCGTTCTTTCAAAGGATATCCGCGCAACAAGGCACTGATCAAATTCCTGAGCGAACAAGGCGTAAAAGCCCAGATGTTGAAGACGGAAGAATATTTCATGTCAGAAAACATGCGTCACATGCATGAAGCGACAGACGAACTGTACTTCGTGATCGACGAAAAAAATAACAGTATCGAATTGACCGATAAAGGTATCGACTTGCTGACCGGCAAGACCGATGATCCGACATTCTTCGTATTGCCGGATATCACCTCCCAGCTTTCCGAACTGGAACATATCCAAAACGAAGAAGAAAAACAGGCTAAGAAAGACGAATTGCTGGCCAACTATTCCGTCAAGAGCGAACGCGTACATACGATCAACCAGTTGTTGAAGGCTTACACTTTGTTCGAGAAAGACGACGAATATGTCGTGATGGACAACAAGGTCATGATCGTCGACGAACAAACGGGCCGTATCATGGACGGACGCCGCTACTCCGACGGTCTGCATCAGGCTATCGAAGCAAAAGAACGTGTGAAAGTGGAAGCTGCAACACAGACATTTGCAACAATCACCCTGCAGAACTACTTCCGCATGTATCACAAGCTGTCAGGTATGACCGGTACGGCAGAAACGGAAGCCGGTGAATTCTGGGACATCTACAAACTGGATGTTGTCGTAATCCCGACAAACCGCCCGATCGCCCGTAACGACATGAACGACCGCATCTACAAGACGAAACGCGAAAAATATAACGCCGTAATCGAAGAGATCGTCCGGTTGACCGAAGCAGGACGTCCGGTACTGGTCGGTACGACATCCGTCGAAATCTCCGAATTGTTGAGCCGTATGCTTACTATGCGTAAGATCAAACATAACGTCCTGAACGCGAAATTGCACCAGAAAGAAGCTGAAATCGTAGCGACTGCCGGACAGAGCAGTACGGTGACGATCGCCACCAACATGGCCGGTCGTGGTACTGACATCAAGCTATCGCAGGAAGTAAAAGCAGCCGGCGGTTTGGCCATCATCGGTACGGAACGTCACGAAAGCCGCCGTGTAGACCGTCAGTTACGTGGTCGTGCCGGACGTCAAGGTGACCCGGGTTCTTCCGTATTCTTTGTTTCTCTGGAAGACGATTTGATGCGTCTGTTCGCATCTGAAAAGATAGCCGGATTGATGGACAAATTAGGGTTCAAGGAAGGTGAAGTGTTGGAACACAGCATGCTGAGCAAATCTGTTGAACGTGCTCAGAAGAAGGTGGAAGAAAACAACTTCGGTATTCGTAAACGTCTGTTGGAATATGACGATGTGATGAACTCGCAACGTAACGTAATCTATACCCGCCGTCGTCATGCTCTGATGGGAGAACGTATCGGTCTGGACGTATTAAATACAATTTATGATACATCCGTTGCAATCGTCGACCAGCATGCCGATGGTGACTACGAAGGTTTCAAGCTGGAACTGTTCAAGACTTTCGCAATGGAATGTCCGTTCACGGAAGAAGAATTCAAGAACGGCAAAGCCGACAAGCTGGCCGATAAACTGTTCGATGAAGCGTTGCAGCTGTTCAAACGCCGCATGGAACGTATGACTCAGGTTGCCAATCCGGTGATCAAACAAGTTTACGAACATCAGGGTGCGATGTATGAAAACATCATGATCCCTATTACGGACGGTAAACGTATGTATAATGTTTCCTGCAACTTGAAAGAAGCTTACGAAACAGAAAGCAAAGCTATCACGAAAGCATTCCAAAAATCGATCGTCCTGCATACTATCGATGAAGCTTGGAAAGAACATTTGCGTGAAATGGACGAACTGCGTCACTCGGTACAAAACGCCAGTTACGAAAATAAAGATCCCCTGTTGATCTACAAGTTAGAGTCTTACAACCTGTTCAAGAACATGGTGGATATGATGAACCGTAAGACTGCTGCCGTCTTGATGCGCGGGCAGATCCCTGTTCGCGAAGAACCGACCGAAGAAGAAAAGCAGGCTATGGCTGCCCGTCAAGCAGCTATGGAAGAGGCTGCCCGTCAGCGTATCGCTATCCAAAGAGCTGAAGCCGAGCGCCACCAGGACATGAGCAAATATCGTACTGAGAAGACCGATATCTCCGGTAACAACAATCCGGAAGAACGTGCCCAGCAACAACCGCGCCAGGAACCAGTTCGCGCCGAAAAACGCGTAGGTCGCAACGACCCCTGTCCTTGCGGAAGCGGTAAGAAATATAAGAATTGCCACGGGCAAGGTTTATAATCCTATCCTGTAAGATCAAAACAAAGGCGGCTCTGAAGGTCGCCTTTGTTTTCTTTATAAATCTAAAAAAACATAAAATCCTTTTGTCTCTTACATTACACTTACTACCTTAGTCGAACTAATTTAAATATTACATTTAATCACCATGAAGAAAATTATCTTATTACTGGCTTTTTGCCTGAGTGTAGGCAATTTATTCGCACAAGATGCGAACGCAGACAAACTGCGTGAAGAAGGAGACGCAGCCATGACTGCAAAAAACTATCCCGAAGTTGTAGCAAAGTACAGCGAATACTTGAAACTTACAAACTATGAAGATGAAAGCCGTATCTTTAACTGTGCATTTGCAGCTTACAATGCCAAAAAGTATGACGATGCCATCAAGTTCTACGACATGGCCATTCAAAAGGGCTATAAAGCGGACGACGCCTATGTAGGCAAAGCGATGTCTTTGCGTAGTCAGGACAAAGCTGCTGATTTTACAGCAACAGTTGAAGCTGGTCTGAAAGCAAATGCCCAAAACGCAAACCTCGAAAAACTTCTGTATGCTTATTGCATGAAGAAAGGACAAGCAGCCCAGAAAGCAGGTAAGACAGAAGAAGCAGAAGAACTGTTCAAAGACGTATTAGTTGTAAGTAACGCCAAATATAAAGGCAACGCTCTGTACAGCCTTGGCGTTATGTTCTACAATGCAGGTGCAAAAATTCTGGCCGATGCCAACCCGATCGCAACATCCGATCCAGACAAATACGCTGCTGAAAAGAAAAAAGCAGATGCTCAAATGGCAAAAGCAAAAGGTTATCTGGAACAGGCAGTCGCTTTGAACGCAGCCGATGCTAATTCCAAAAAGATTCTGGATGCTATCAATGCTGCTGCAAAATAAAGTATAACGCAATAATTAAAAAGAGGACTGAAGTCCTCTTTTTTTATTTATACAAAAAGCGAATCATATAAATCCGTACGACAGAGATCCGGCATAATATCAGCCACACTCGGAACAACTATCGACCGGTGTTTATTCAAATGTTAATCCTTTCCAAATCGTCCGGTACATAAACGGTTCCGGAGAATGCCTGTGCAGCTTCACGCATATAAGATTGCTTGCGGGTATCCAAGTTACGGTCTTCGGTGTGATATAAGACCAAATTCTTCACTCCCAATTCCGCAGCCAATCTCCCGGCGTCCAATGCCGTACTGTGGTGCTTCTTATAAGGTTGGAAAACTTCCCGATCCTCATACAAGCAAAAGGCTTCGCATAAAAGCCAGTCCGCATTTTCCACATAAGAGCGGTTTATCACATTATAAGGTTCGTCTCCCAGACAGACAAACGACTGTCCGTCCGGCAGCTGCGTTCGAAATCCGAACTGTTTTTCTTTGGTGGATGCGATATCGAAACATTGCAGGCATAAACCTCCGGCTTCAAAGGTCTCTCCATCCTTCACCTCACGAAACTCGACTGCGCTCCCGATCAATGCGACGATCTTTGCCGGCAGCAATTTCCGGCAGATCCAATCCAGCACTTCCAACACCTTATCATGTCCATACACCCGGAAAGTGCCCGTATATTGTCCGGACAGCATTTTCTGCATAACGATACGGACCATCCAGACAGCCCCCAATATATGGTCGGTATGAGCATGTGTCACAAACATATCATGTATCTCGCTTATCGCGATTTCCGCTTTCTCCAACTGTCCCAATATACCGTTGCCACCTCCGGCGTCGACCAGTAAGATGTTCTTTCCGGTCTTAATCGTGAAACAGGTGTTATAACATTTTGTAACGGTAGCATTACCTGTTCCGAGCATAGTCAGTTCAGTAGTCATATTTTCAATCATAAATGTAGGTTTATCTATATTTTATTACAGTTACTTATTATCATTCCGTCCGGTCAAGCCTGTAAGCCCGATACTACTCGAACAAAATTCTAAACCTCGTCAATCCGTCCGCATACGTCCTAAGAGAAAAAGAACAGTTGTGCTTTTGAAGCACTTCGCGGATAAAGATCAAGCCGATGCCCTGACCACCGCGTTTGGTGGAAAAGAAAGGGCTGAACAACTTGGCCTCCGTTTCCTTATCAATGCCTTTACCAGTGTCGGCAATCTCCAGGCAAACCGGATTACGGAAGGTACGGATATAAATCTCGCCATCGTGGCCGATCGCCTCGGAGGCGTTCTTGATGATGTTGACCAATACCTGTTCGAAGAGTGAATTGTCCAGATTGACAATCGGCGAGACGGAGTCCAGCTCCATCACGATCCGGATATTCCGGTTCAGACAGATCGTTTCCATAAAACGTTTGCAAGAAAAGACAACTGCATTCAGCGGCTGTGTCTTGGTTTGCGGCTCCGGTATGCGGACCACATCTGCAAAATTCGTGATAAAATGGCTCATACTGTAACAACGCTCTATCGAAACGCTCAAAACTTCACAAATATCTTCCGTATCCTGCATCCCGCTGAAGGTCGCTTCAAGCGTATCCAATGTAGAAGTAATGCCAGCAGTCGTGTTATTCACCTCATGGGCAATCATGCGGATCACCTTTTCATACGCTTTCTTTTCGGCCTTGAAGACCTCCTGCGTCAACATTTCCACCAGATAGAACGAATGATGGAAGCCACGGTCCACAAATGATGAATGCGTACATTTATAGATATTGGCATCGTTCAGGCGAACTGTCTGCGAATCATACAAGGGGATCGGCTCCAGCTCTGCCGCCAAAGGTGAATCCAATTCCGACAGACGCTTACCCACAATATCCGGCAAGGAAGAGATCCCCAACATCTTACGAGCCGCCGGATTAACCGAAAGGACTTCCTTATCGAGATTCAACATAATCACTCCCATCGGTGAAGCATTGATCAGCAGATCCAGAAAATGATTCTGTTCCCTTAAATGCAGTCGTTCGTTCTTCAACTGTTCCATCATCTTGTTGAATATATCGACAATACGATCTGCCTCCTTCTGTCCCACACGGCTCAGACGGGAACTGAAATCCTGTTCCTTCAACAGCTCCATACCGTTCCCAATGATATGAAGCGGCTTGATGATACGGCGATAGAACACAGACAAATAGAGAACCGTCAGAAGTACGAGTCCTTCCACCAAGAAGAACAGGGAAACCGATTCCGTATAGAAAGCATGATAGGTAATGATTGCCAATACAGACAACAGCAATGCAGTCAATATCCAAAACAGTCCTTTTATTCTCATCAGCCGGGACGATTTACTTGTCTACAGGTATATCATATTTCTCTAGACGACGGTACAGGGCTGCCCGACTGATGCCGAGCGCCGTAGCAACGTGTGAAAGATTACCGGCATGTGTCTTCAGTGCCTGGAGAATCGTTTGCTTTTCCAACTCGTCCAACGTCAGGCCTTCAAGCGAAGAAGCAGCCTCAGCCTTTGCCGACAGCATCGTATGGAAGCACTGGCTCTCGAAATCAGAGGCTTCCAAAACAGCCTTGCCTGATACCAATATCGTCCGTTCCACCAAATTCTTCAACTCACGGATATTACCAGGATAAGGCAGCTTTTGCAGGAAGGTCAAGGCTTCCGACGAAAAGCGGACGGTAGGCAAGCCGTTTATCTCCGATTGTTTGTCGGCAAAATAGCGTACCAACAGAGGAATATCGTCTTTACGCTCACGAAGCGCAGGTAGGTGGACGGTTATCAAGTTGATGCGATAAAACAAATCTTCCCGAAACATGCGCTCTACCACCATTTCACGCAGGTTACGGTTTGTCGCGCTAACCACACGGATATCGACTTTGCGAGGACGGCTATCGCCCAAAACCTCGAACGTCTGGTCTTGCAGAACACGTAACAACTTCACCTGACAAGACAGTTCGAGATCGCCGATTTCATCGAGAAAGATCGTCCCTTTATTTGCCATCTCGAAACGTCCGGTACGATCGATATAAGCATCGGTAAACGCTCCTTTCTTATGCCCGAACATCTCACTCTCGAAAAGGCTTTGCGAAAGTCCGCCAAGGTTGACCTTTACGAACGGCTCCTTCGCACGTGAACTGTTCGTATGAATCGCCTCGGCAATCAGTTCTTTGCCCGTTCCACTCTCTCCGGTTATCAGGACTGAAGCGTTGGTCGGAGCAATCCGGGAAACCGTCCCCAGCACATCCATCAACGGAGCGCTCTGGCCTATGATCTTGTCAAAATGAAATTTATTATCGGCATCCAGGCGGTTCAATGGCATTTTCTGCTCCTTCTTCTGTTCACTTAGTTCGATCGCCGTACGGATAGATTTCAGCAGTACGAGATTATTCCAAGGTTTAGTCACAAAATCGAAAGCTCCTGCTTGCATTCCCTGTACGGCAAGCGAAATAGATCCCCATGCCGTCATCAGAATAACCGGGACATCGGGCTGGAATACCTTCACCTGCTTCAGTAGTTGTATACCCTCTTCACCGGTCGTAGTCAGTGTAAAGTTCATATCCATCAGGATAAGCTGCAACGTCGTCTGGCGTACGACAACCAACGCCTCTTCCGGCCCCGGAACAGCTTCCGGTTCGAACCCGGCTCGTTTCAACAAGAAAGTTAGCGAAGAACGAACGGCAGCATCATCGTCTATTATCAAGATCATTGATTTATGATTTCAAATTTATGATTTGCAAATTTATAGAATTAAATCAATCATCGCCTCACGATCTTCTCAAATTCCGCATCAAGAGTCTGGTCATTAATGAAATCATAAAGAGTGACGCTGCGTATATTGTAATAGTAGTTCCAATAGTCGTACAATTCCTGGATATGCTTCTGTTTAGCCTCATCCTTCGATTGTTGTGCATCGTTCAGGTCCAGAATATTGATCTTTCCGATCATGAATGTCTCGATAGAAGTCTTGTAGCGCTTCTCGGCAATCACATCAGCTTCCTGAGCGATCTCCAATTGGGCAGCCTGGTTATTAAAGTTTTCCACCAACAGGAAAATATCCTGATTGAAACTGATTTCCTCCTGGCGAATCTTGGACAATGTCACATCGCGGTTAGACTCGGCAACCTTCACTTTGCCCCGGCGCTTACCCCAGTCGAGAATCGGGATCGTCATGCCGACTTCCACCACCTGGTTTCCCTTTAACCGGTGATAGGCAGCATCAAACGTATGGTCTTTTCCGGTATAACCGATCGTGGCAAAAAGGTTGATACTGCGGCGGTTTCCTTTGGCAGCCGCGACCTCGTAATCGGCTTCCAGCTGACGACGACGAATATTCTTGGCGAACGAATTGTTTTCCTGTGCTTTCTGTAACACAACCTCATAAATCATCCGTAGAGAAGGAGCGGACTCCGGCAGGATCGGCTCGATCACTTCCTGTTCGCTCAACCCCAAAAAAGCACGGAGCTGAAACATATTGGCATTGAGACCGGACTGCGCCTCAGTCAACTTCCCTTTCATCTGCAAGGCAGACAACTTCAGCTGCATCAGTTCACTCTCGGAGATATGACCGATCTTACGCTTGGCAACAGCTATCTCGTACAATTTATCGGCATTTTCAAGGTTCTGCCTGGCAATATGCAAGTTCTCATTCGCCAGCAACAAATTGAAAAAATAACCGATCGTGTTGATCGTCACCCCTTCCACACTCTCGATATAAGCGGCTTTCGCTTCCTGATAGCGTACAGGCTCGATACGCCTTTTCCATTTCTGATCGTTCACACCGAAAATCGGTTGCGTAAGCGTCAACCCGATAGGCACGCTCATATATTCGTTGAAAGCCCCTTTCCCCAACTGCCGGTTGAAATCGAGAGAAGAGTTCAACGATATCTTACCACCTGTCAAAGCTATATTCTGATCAATCGAAATCTCTCCGTTCAAGCCGAGCGAATTATTTTGGACAAAAGTGTACGAACCATCGGACTGCTGGTATTTGGTATACTGTTTACTATAAGCTGGAAGCGTCCCTTTGAAGTTTATCTCCGGTAACTGGTCGGCAACATGTGTACGGTATTCCCAATAAGCCGTTTTCAGCTCGTTCAAGGCAACTGCAGCATCCACCGATTGCATTTGTGCCAAGTTAATCGCTTCTTTGAGGGTCAGCCTGACAGTATCTTGTTCCTGTGCCTGCAATCCGACATCCGATAACAGGAGAGAAATGATGGCTATATAGATCTTTTTCATCGTAATAAATGTTTTGATCTACCGTTGGCAAAAGCTATGCCAAAAAGATATATAACTGATTATCTGCAACATGTTCCAAACAACAGTGTCCGAAAATGAACATAGTGTCCGTTTTTGAAGTATTATTAGTATCTTTGTCTCGTTCTCTCAAAACAATAAATAATATGAAAAACAGCGGCTTCACTTTCCGTAAACGACTAGCCAGTTTCCGGTATGCTTTTAACGGCATCCGTTTATTGATACAAAAAGAGCACAATGCGTGGATACATTGTTTTGCGGCTATTTGTGTGGTTATTGCCGGCTTTTTCTTCGGTTTATCCCAGACAGAATGGATAGCGGTCGTGATCGTAATCGGAGCCGTATTATCGGCAGAAGCAATCAATTCATCCATCGAATCATTGGCAGATTTAGTCTCACCCGAATACAACGAAATAATAAAAAAAACGAAAGACCTCGCGGCAGGAGCCGTCTTAATTATGGCAATAGCAGCCGCCATAGTCGGATCGATTATTTTTTTCCCTAAACTGGGATTCTGAATGACTATTTAAAAGAATAGTCCTTTATTTCATTGTTTTACAATTCTCTTTTCCTATATTTGTGCCATTATTAATTAAACATTAAAACAGGAGATTATGGCACGCACAGTAAATTATCCGAAAAGAGCGGAAAAAATTAAAGAAATGATTGATGATTTAGTAAAGGAAATGGGACATTCTCCACACAGAATGTCTAAAAAAGACAAAATCAAACTCATTGACATTGACTTTGAAAATATCGACGTTGTAACACTAATGCAAGTACAGGCACGTATCAGCCGCCTTATTCTTGAAAAAAGCAAATAAACGCAAATAAGACATATCTATAAATGAAACGAATTCTTACCCTGATTTTCATATTATTCGTTTGTTTATCGGGAAAGGCGCAGGAGGTTGAGATAAGCGGAAGCCGCAAGGCTGTCCGTACGTCAGGTGACGTGTTGGCGTTTGTAACGCCTGTAGCGAGTTTGACCACCGTATTGGTGTTGCAGGATTGGAAAGGATTGAAGCAAGGCGCTTTGGCAGGAGTTTCTACTATAGGTATGACATACGCCCTGAAATATCTGATCAAGAAAGAGCGACCGGACGGTAGCGACAAACATTCGTTTCCTTCCATGCACACCTCAGTTTCATTTACGGGAGCTGCATTCATCCAACGGCGCTATGGCTGGAAATGGGGAATTCCGGCCTATGCGATTGCCTCGTATGTCGGATGGAGCCGGACGTATGCCAAAAAGCACGACTGGTGGGACGTTGTGGCGGGAGCCGCTCTCGGAGCCGGAAGCGCTTACATTTTTACCCGTCCGTTTGCCACGAAGCATAACCTGTCTATCAGCCCTGTTGCGAGTGATAAACACTTCGGCATATATGCTTCCATGACATTTTAGAAAATTAAGCCCGGCTTCACAGAGATCATAAAGCCGGGCTTTTTCATACAAACAGTGAGCCATATTAAGCCTTGAGCTTTTGAAATCCAAACGATTATGGATAAAGAATTACCTGAATCAGCATTAGGCATCAAGCCTCCCAAGTCGTATATCCGCGTCAGCAAAAGTAATCTGCCTGGCTACAAAGGCTATAAAGCCAGTGTCATCTTCCGCAGTACGATCGGCATTGAAACGATCGCCGAACGTATTGTTAAGAAAAGAAACGTATACGGTAAAGAAACCCTTGTCACGGCTTTCAATATAATCAAAAACGAAATCTATGAGGCCATCGAAGAAGGCTTTAACGTCGACTTCGGTTTCGGCCGTACGGAGATCACTGCAAGCGGTAGCTTCGAAAGCCTGGGCGAGAAGTTCAACCGCAAGAAACATACCCTCACGCCTTGTCTCCGTCCTTCGCCTCAACTGAAGCAGCGCACGGCACGCATCCCGGTCGAAAACATCACACAGGAAACGTTCGCCAATGCTCCGCGTCCGGCCTATGTCAGCCTCAAGATCGAACCTCGCACTGCTGACAGCACCGAACCTTACAACCAGCTTCCTGCCGGACGCCATCCGTTCATCTCGATCTACGGCAGCCGCCTGACGCTGATGGGCGGCCTGCCCGGCGTCGGCGTCAGGCTCCGGTGCGTCGCTACCGATGAAGAATATTTCTATCCCTCCAGCAAGATGTCCGTCAACTCGGTGAACCGCCTTTGCTTCCCCACCGACATCGACTTTACGCCCGGTGAATGGGAAGCGATCATTGGTAGCCAGTACACTCCTACTTATCATTTATATAAGAAGGAACGTTACGGCTATCTCACCTTTACCGTTGTGTGACACCTCGATGGTTACCTGCATTGAGTATGCCTCATAGTTATGAGGCTTATTACCTCATAGGTTTGAGGCTACACACCTCACAGGTTTGAGGTTTATCACCTCATAGCAATGAGGCATGTCGGATGCAGGTAACCATCGAGCCTGCAAGATATCTGTGTTCAGAGAGCTGCGCAACGCTTTGCGCTCTTTACATCACCTGCCGCCCATCGAAGAAGCGCACGGTGCGTGAGGTCTGGCGCGCCTGCTCTTCGTTATGGGTGACCATGACGATGGTGCGTCCGTCTTCCTTGTTCAATTTGTGGAGCAGTTCCATGACTTCAGCTCCCATCTTGGAGTCCAGGTTACCGGTCGGTTCGTCGGCAAGGATGATGTCGGGATTGCCGACGATGGCACGGGCGATGGCGACACGCTGGCACTGGCCGCCGGAGAGCTGCGTCGGGAAGTGGCGCATGCGGTGCGAGAGACCGACCTTTTCGAGCACGGCGACGGCGGCTTCACGGCGTTCCTTGGCGCTGACCTTACGGTAAAGAAGGGGCAGTTCGACATTATCGAGTACGTTCAGCGAATTGATCAGATGGAAAGACTGGAAGACGAAACCTAACTTCTGGTTACGGAACTCAGCCAGTTGCTTGTCATTCATATTGATCGTATTGATTCCGGCAATCTCGACCGTGCCGGAAGTCGGAGCGTCCAGTAGCCCGATGATGTTCAGCAACGTAGATTTACCACAACCGGAAGGCCCCATGATACTCAGGAATTCTCCCTTATTGACCGTCAGGTTCACGTTCTCCAGGGCAACCGTCTCGATTTCTTTCGTCCGGTAGATCTTCTCAAGATTTGTAAGTGTTATCATAATCGTTATTGTTTGTTGTAGACAGGGTTGAAGCTGCCCGTTGTTATTATATTCTTTGTATGTGCTTCCAATCGGCAAATTGCGTACCAAAGAAGTAAATATCTATTAATCAATTATCAGACAAAACACAATGTGTCCAATATTGAACACATTGTCCGTTTTTGCATCACTCGTAACGTAACGCCTCCGCCGGAGCCAATCGTACCGCCTTGCGCACTGGGAACCAAACACCTATACAGATCATGACACCCATCAGAAGATAGGTAAAACCGAAAGTCATGAGAAAACGCATAAATGTAAGCGGTTGGCGGTAAGAATCGAGCTGGTCCATATAAACCATATTAAAGGCAAAGATGATCAACAAGGGCAATGTAAAGGCAAGCAAACAAAGTCCCTCGGTATACATATAGCGTTCCAACGTGATACGGTGAGCCCCCAAAGCCATCCGGAGCCCGATCTCTCCTTTGCGGTTCTGCATACGAAGCCAGAAAGTGCCGATGATGCCAAAGAAGACATTTACCAACATAAAGACCATCAAGGAGATTTTGTTATTCGCCTCCCGTTCTTTCTGACTCAATTGCTGTTCACGGAAAGAGGAGATCGGGGTAATGCCGTAGACATAAAGATTGTTGACCTTCAGCCTCTCTCCCATTCCGTCCAGGAACAGGTTCATCTCGTTCTGCGTATAAGGACGTTTCATCCGAACACAGAACTCTGCGCTGCTGGCACCGAAGCTACTGACAGTTGAATTGTAAGTTTCACCTTCCAAGCACTGGAAATAAGAGGCTTCCGGACGTTCGTATTCGTTCGTGCGGATGGAAGTGGAAACCGCAGCGATCTCGGATGACAGATCATGACCGCCATGATACACGCGACGACCGACAATATTCGGGGCACCGTGATAGAAACCTTCCGCCATTTCCGGTGTGATCACAATCACGTTATGCCGTCCGGCAACCTTGTCGTAGACCGGTTCTCCGTCGACCGTCCGGATACGGAAAAGGCGGAAATATTCCGGTGTGACATTGCGCATTTGGAACGACTCCATATGGGCCGCATAGATCGTGTCGCCATCCACCGGCTTGACTTCCCTCCAGGAATTGCCGTTCGAATAGGGACAAGAATAGAAAGTGACACAAACATCCTCCACTTCCGGGTTCTGACGGATCTGAGTCATCAACCGCGTCAAATCTTCCGGATCGGACGAATGATAGAGAGAATCAGGCACGTAGCCCGGCGCCTTTGCATCCAAATCGCTTAACTTAAAACGCCATACGTTTCCGATATCGAAGCCTAAAGGAGCATGATATGTCCGGTAATCCACCCAGAACGTATCTATCATCATCCAGAGCACTGCAGCCACCACCGCCAACTCTGCAAATATCCAGCCGTTGCTGCGGCGCTGGTTCCACATTATCTTTAAAATATGTCTGATCATTGTATTGGATTTATTTATTGTTCAATGCTTCCACAATTTGTTCACGGGAGATCCGGATTGCCGGAAGGCCGGCACTCAGCAGATTCAACAGTAGAGTGAAGAAAAGGGCGGCGGCAAACAGGACAGGCTTGAAAAGCATCTCGAAAGTAACCACTGTATCCTTTGTCAAAAGGAACGACTTGCCGAGTTGGAGCAAGATAACAGACAGGACGATTCCGATCAAGCCCCCGATCAGAGTGATAATCAGATTCTCGCATAAGACCTGCATCAACAGACGTCCTTTCGTTGCCCCGAACGCTTTACGAAGCCCCACCTCGGAGCGGCGTTTTTGAACGGACGATTGGACGACACCTGTCAGGTTCAATGTCGGCACCAACAACAGGAACAACAACAAAGGAGCCGTTTGCGTCAGATATTCTTTCCATCCCCTCCGGATACCTCCGTCCATATCATTCGATCCCAACGCTACGTCCAAGCGGGAAAACACGAAGTTCATTCCTAAGACAAACTCACGGCCGGCAGCATTATAACGGCTGACCGCTTGTTTGATTTCCGCACGGATCGCCTCGAAATCACTTGCCGAATAAGCTAGGATAACCCCTTGGAAACTACCGCAGACACCACCGCACGACCTACCGTTCACATAATTCGTATTGCTGGTATAGGGAACCCAAACATCCGCATAAGCACTGTTGGCTGCCCGCGTCGGAGCTTCCACCACTCCCGTAACGGCATACGGCACATAGCCCATCAACACCTCTTTTCCGATCGGGTCTTCCGATCCGAAAAGCTTGCGGGCCAACGTATTCGTAATGACCACACGAGGCAAGCCGGAAATGAAATCCGCCTCCGTAAACGGTTTGCCGGAAATGAAGCGGAAATCAAAGACCTTCCAGAAACCGGGATCGGTATACTTTATCACATACTCCTCGAACAGCTGGCGGTCCGACAGCGAGACGATCACCTTGCCACTCGCTATCGCCGTCACCGCTTCGGGGGTTTGAAGCGGATAAAGACATTCCTTCACGACACCATCGGACATGGCGGTCGAATTCCGGGTTTCACTATCCCGTGAATCTGCCCGTATCCCCATGATATAAAGCATCCTGTCCCGGTTCGACTCCGGTCGAAAACCGACCAGCTTGATTTGGAACTGGAGAATCACCACCAGTATCATCGCAATCGAAAGTGCCGTTCCAAGAATCGAGATCACACTGGTAAGGCGATTCTCCTTCAATATCTGGATAGCTTGTTTAAAATACTGTCTGAACATGAGAAAAGATATTTACGATTTATAATTTATGATTTCTTGCTTATGGCCAATGATGAACATCCCATAAATCTTTTCATTCATAATGCAAAGCCTCCGCCGGATTCATCTTTGCAATCCTGCGTGCCGGGAACCAGATACCGAGCCAGATCATACCGGCCAGCAACAGACAACTGCTTCCGAAAGTGACAAGAAAACGCCACCAGGTGTAAGCCAATCGGTCTGTGTCCGGCAAATCGAAATAGAGCATATTGAATATAAACACCAAAACCACCGGAATCGTAAAGATCAGCAAGAAAAGACCTTCCACGTTCAAAAAACATTTCAATGTGCCACGGGAAGCACCAAGAGCCGAACGAAGTCCCATTTCACCGCGGCGATACTGCGTACGGAGCCAAAATGTGCCGACAATACCGAAAAAGACATTCACCAGCATAAAACCGACAAGAGCTATTTTCTTCTTCAGATTGTCTATACTGCTTTTCAGTATAACCGGACGTTGTTCCTCCAACGGGATGACACTCGATACATACAGGTTATTCACTGACAGCCGTTCACCCATTTTCTCCAGGAAACTATCCATATCTTCCATACGAAACCCGTTTCTCATGCGGACCAGACAGTCCATATTTTGAGGCTTTGCATCGGAAGCTGATTTGGCAATATCTTCGTCGGTCCTCATCAAATAATAGAAGCAAGGTTTGCTTTTCACATATTCGTTCTGACGGATGGGAGAGGTAACGGCAGCAACCGTTTCGGAAGTCGTACTCTTGGAACCCCATTTCACCTGCTTACCTTTGCCGGACCGCCCTTGGAAGAAATCAGTCTCCATATCCCCCGATATGACAATATCGCCTGTACTTTCCTCCACGATCGGACGTATCGGACGGCCCTCCCTGTCACTAATCCGCAAGACATCGAAATAAGAAACAGTCACATTAAACATCTGGTAATAATTGGCCTTTACGCTTGTATCAGCATCCGCCCGTACCAACTGGGACCAACTGTTCGACCAGGTATACGGACAAGAATTCATCGCCAAACATATTTCATCCACCTGCGGAGCCCGACGGATGTTGTCAACCAAACGGACCAGATCTTCTCCATCGGTAGTCGTAAGCAACGAATCCGGGACATATCCCGGTATTTCAGGGCTCATCTTGCCGATATTCACCTTATAAACATTCGTTATATCGAAGCCCAACGGCTTGTAATAGGTATACAGATTCACTAACAAAGAATCCATCATAATACATAACACGGCAAAAACCAATAATAGTTCCACAAATATCCAACCGTTATTCCGCCGTTGATGCCAGATTATTTTCAATATGTGCTTGATCATCGTCTTCTTAATTTATAAGTTAAACTATTCTCCGTCTTTCAGGGATATGACAATTTTCTGACGGGCAATGCGCATCGCCGGTATGCCTGCCGAAAGCAGATTCAGCAGTAAGCTGAAAAACAAAGCCAATAAAAACACAGCCGGCTGGAAAATCATATCCCCGCTTAAAGCCGTATCACGGCTTTGTAGCAAAAAATCTTTGCAAACAGGCAAAAGCAACAGGGAAAGGAGCAGACCAACCAGACCGCCGATCAACGTAATCACACTGTTCTCGTACAATATCTGGCGAACCAACACGCCGTAAGTCGCTCCAAATGCTTTACGCACTCCCATCTCCGCACGTCGTTTTTGCACGGCAGACTGTGTTACACCCAACAGGTTCAAAGCAGGCACAAGCAGCAGAAACAACAAAAGGCTACCGGTTTCCAAAAGATAATCTTTCACATCCACCTTACGTTGCCCGATCGAACCGATCGCTATGTCAAAACGTGTAATAGGATTCTCGAAGAAATTAATCTTCGCATCCTGCTTCATCCCGTTATAACGTTCTATCTGCTTCAACAATTCATGCCGGATCGCTTCGAAATCACGGCTGTCCTTTGCCAACAGGCAGATAGAAAACCAGCCGGCCATATTTTCGGAACTGGTATTCGTCATCAGGATACGGTCGGTCGTATAGGGGACCCACACGTCACCGAAAGCCGTATCGGCGGCACGGCTGACGTCTTTCACCACACCGCAAACCGTATAGGTTGTCAAATCGATTATCACAGTTTTTCCTACAACGTCTGTCGTTCCGTATAATTTCCGGGCCACACTCTCGGACACGACTGCTTGTGTAATCCCCGAATCAAAATCCGCTTGCGTAAATGGTTTACCGGTCAGAAAACGGAAAGAAAAGACTTTCCAGAAACCGGTGTCCGTATATTTGATCTGATATCCTTTATACATCCGTTTCCCTGGTATGGATAAAGGCTTCAACTGCATGGCATAACCAGAAACCGCTTCCGGTATCTCCAATGAATAGAAACATTCCTTCACTGCTTCAGGAGACATGTTTCCCCGGTTCCATCCATTACTGGTCTTCACTTCCGTCCCACTATCCACATACATCATCCGGTCGCGGTTGTTCTCCGGATAAAAATTGGCGAACTGTATCTGGAACACCAGGACTACCACCATAATCATAGCAATGGAGATGGCTGTACCCGCTATGGAAATGACACTGACAAGACGATTCTCCTTCAGCATCTGAATGGATTGCTTGATATATTGCTTGATCATAAAACTTACTATTACACGTTAATCTTCTATTTTCAATTTGTTCTTGTCTTTATAAGCGTTCATGTCCGAGACAATGACCTGGTCACCTTCCTGCAGGCCACTAACCACTTCTACATATTCGAAATTACTGTCTCCCAACTGCACTTTGCGTTTCAACAACTGGTTTCCGTTTACGACAAAGAGTTCGTATTCTCCTTTTCCCACATAATAAGAAGAGTTGGCAATGCGGAGCACATCGTCTTTCACAGCATTCATCACATAGACATCGGTCTTCAAACCGGAACGAAGACGCTTATGATTGTCTTCCTCCAATTGGACCGTGAAAGAGATCACGCCGTTCTTCGACAAAGGAGTAACATCGCTGACCGTCCCGTCCAGTTTTTCACTGCCGATCTTGATAACCGCCTTACTGCCGGCAGCAATACGGTCTCCGTAGGTATCGGCAATCTCACCTTCGATCTTGAAATGAGACAAGTCGGAAACGATTGCCACCTTCGCTCCCTGGCCTATCTGCGAGCCGATCTCGTTGTTCACATAGGTCAGGATCGCCTTACGAGGTGAACGGATTTGGGCATCTTCCAACGTACGCCGAGTTTCGGCAAGGCTTTTACGGAAGATATTCAGTTCCAGCTCTTTTACTTTCAGATCCGCTTCGGCCAGCGCCTGTTCGTTCTTATATTTCTGCTCGTCTTCCTTCAGTTTGAGGATACTCACATTATAATCAAGTTCCACCTGGCGGACTTTATCGGTCGTACCGGCTCCCAAGCTGTCTAAATAGCGTTCGTTACGGAGTTCGACCGCTTTACGATCCAGCTCCATGCGGGAGACTTTCAGGTTCATTTCCATTTCCGAAAGTTTGTTGTGGTTCGTCACGCGTTGCTGTTCCAGTTGCAGGCTCTTCATCTGTTCCTCGTCCAACTGCTTGTTATACTCCGTCTCGGCGCTCTGCAAATCCAGTTTCAGGATAGGCGTGCCGACATCGACCGAATCCCCGCCTCGCTTATACACCTCCACAATACGAGAGTTGATCGGTGAATTGATGATTTCCTCAAACGCGGGGATCACTTTGCCAGACGCACTGACCGAAACTTCTATCACTCCCTTATCGACTGTCGAAATATTGAGGTCTTTCCGTTTAAGGCTGGTCTGAAGCATGGAGATCACGACTACGATCAGGACGATAAAACCGCCGACAGCTGTCCCTATCCTGATAAACTGTTTACGTTGCTCCTTTCTCTGTACTTCTTTTGAAATCTCTCTGTCCATATTTAATATTGCTTTAATTCTTCTTTTCCCGGCATTTCTACCTTGACGGCTTTCACAGGGCAAACTCCGTGCCAAAAACATAAATCATTGATTATATGGAAATACACTTCAAAACAAGTGTTCAATATCGGACAGTGTGTTCGGTTTTGAGAAAACTTTTCCATCCCGGTTGTTGTTTATTCGTAACAAATTAAAACGATAAATTATGAACACTAAAATTTCAGTCTTTACGATCTTCGTGGGGTTCGCCCTGCTCTTTGCCGGCTGTAGCAAAGACGACGAAAACATACCGGGCGGCATCGAACCTCCTAAAACCATCCTGGACGCTTTCAATGCCAAATATCCGGATGCCCGCGACACAGAATGGACAGTCAATGACGATTATTATGTAATTGACTTTGAAAACAACTCGCTCGATAACACCGCCTGGTTCGACCATCTCGGAGTATGGGCCATGATTAAGACGGACTTGCCGCTTAACCAGTTGCCTACGGCTATCTCGAACGATATCAAACAAGGCAAATATGCCGGTTGGAAGATCGAGGAAGCCGATACCATCGGCAGAGCCGGAATGGGAACCGTATATAAAGTAGAAGTAGAAAAGGCAGAACAGGAGACTGACTTGTATTACACTTTATACGGCGACCTGATCAAAGCGGTCGATAATGCTAAAGATGATGTTGACCGACCTATCTCCGTCCCCGAAAAAGTGGCCGACCTGATGGAACTGACCTTCCAGGGAGCTGAGTTGCTGGATATAGAAAACACGACTTTCGGTGTACAGTTGGCAATCCTCGACGGGAAGACTTTAAAGATTGTCGAATTAACCCAGATATATACATGGAAAAGTACGACCTGGAAAGTTTCAGAGCAGGAAGTCCCGACAGTTATCATGGATGCATTCAAGGCTTCCGAATACGGAAATGACCAAGTGGAATCCATTTACATGTTTACCGATGCCAACGGTGCATTCCACAAATTCAATGTCATCCACAACGGGCAGGCCGTAACGGTCGAGTTCGATGTGTTTGGAAATATCGTTACCAACAAATAAAAAACAGATAGGCATCGGATTCATAACGGATACCTGCCCGTTTCCAATCCGATGCCTATTCGCTTTTATCGGGATGATCACGAAATTCGACTTATTCGCTGATCAGTTCTATTTTTGCACTTTTCACACCCGAAGCAGAGGCTTCGAAGACAATGACACCCGGTGTTTCTTCTGTCTGTACGACTGCCGTCAGCTGTCCTTTGAAAAGGGACATCTGCGGAGCTTGGAAAGATTCGAGTGACGAAGGATCACCGTTAGCGGCCGCACGATAAGAACCGGAACCGCGGACGTTGAACTTCACCTTGTGGGTGGCGTCGGGACAAAGGTTACCGTTCTTGTCGACAACACGGACATTGATAAAAGAGAGATCCTTGCCATCGGCTTTCAGGCGGTCGCGGTCAGCAGTCAGTTCGATATGATGAGGCTTGCCGGCTGTATGAACTTCCTCTTCGGCAACAGCATTGCCATCCTTGTCATAAGCAACCACTTTCAAGGTTCCCGGCTCGTATTTCGTATCCATCCACATCAGGCGGTAACGTTTCTGGCGCTCGAAGCTCTTTTGGGCGGCCTCCGTATAGCTGCTGTCCAATTCAACACTCAGATCTTTCGTACGTTTTCCTTGACTCTTACCGTTGATAAACAGCTCGGCAGAAGGGTAATTCGTGTACACAAATACAGGCGTCACCTCCCCTTCACGTCCCGGCCAGGTCCAATGAGGCAGGATATGCAACGTACGTGCCGTTTTGTTCCAATGGCTACGATACAGATAGAAACGATCCTTCGGAATACCCGCAAGGTCAATGATGCCGAACAGGGAACTATGACTTGGCCAATCCGTATAATAAGGAGTCGGTTCACCCAAATAGTCGAAGCCAGTCCACACAAACTCACCGATACAATACGGTAAATCTTCATGCTGGATAAAGTCGTCTTCCGGAAGATTGGACCAGCCACAATGTTCCACGTCGTAAGAGGAAGCTTGGTGGTCATCGTATTTCGCCATCGCCTTGCGTTCGACCGGGAATTTATAAACGCCGCGGGAACTTACTGTCGAGGCTGTTTCGCTGCCTAAAACGATCCGCTGCGGCAACTTCTTATAGTTTATCTTGTACTTGAAAGGACGATAGTTGAAACCGGCCACATCCATCACGGCTGCAAAATTATTGTTGACCACGGCATCAGGAGCATCCATTCCCTGAGTTACCGGACGTGTCGGATCTTCACGATGGCAGATATCCTGCAACCATTTGGCAATCTTGCAATCCCCTTCGTTCCACTGGTTGGGCACTTCGTTACCGATACACCACATGACAACGCTCGGGTTGTTGCGGAAATTATGAAGCAGGTTCACAAGGTCTTTCTCCGCCCATTCATCGAAGAGCAGATTGTAACCGTTCTTGCATTTAGCCACATTCCATTCGTCAAAACTCTCCGCCATGATCATCATACCCATTTCGTCACAAGCCCTTATCAATTCAGGAGCAGGCATATTGTGGGAAGTACGGATCGCATTACACCCCATGTCTTTCAGGATCCGTATCTGGCGACGGATAGCAGCATCGTTGACGGCCGCCCCCAACGGACCGAGATCGTGGTGATTGCAAACGCCCTTAAAGACAGTACGCTTACCATTTAGGAAGAAACCCTTGTCCGGGATTATCTCAATCGAGCGGATACCGAAAGGAGTTGTATAAATATCCTTCAGCTTGTCGCCTTCATACAGACGGGTTTCCGCAGAATACAATGCAGGCATTTCAGGAGACCATAAAGACGGGGCTTGGATGACAAACTCCTGCTCTGCCTGATTGTTGTTATATTTCATCTGCGCAAGAGAAGTGCGGACAGCCGTCAGCTTCTGCTTGTTCGGATTCCACACGCTGGTTTCCACGCTATATTTGGCGGGATCGGCGCCTTCGGGAAGCACCACTTTGGTGCGCACGTTCACTTTAGCAAACTTCTCATTTACCGAAGGAGTCGTGATATAGGTACCCCAAACCGGAATATAGGCGTCTTCGGTAATGATCAGGTGAACATTCCGGTAAAGTCCGGCACCTGGATACCAGCGGGAAGATTCCGGCAGGTTTTCCAAACGTACAGCCAACGTGTTCTTCTCGCCCGGCTTCAGATATTTCGTGATATCGAAGTGGAAGGAGTTGTAACCATACGGCCAATAACCGACCTTTTGCCCATTGATATAGACATTGGCATGGCTCATCGCCCCGTCAAACAGGATCGTTGCCCGCTTGCCTGCCTGAAACTGCGGAACGTCGAACTCGGTGCGATACCAACCCACACCGACAAACGGCAACCCGCCGGTACGTCCTGCATGCTCCATCGCTTCCTTCTGGCCGTCCTGCGAGATAGCGACCTCCTGTTTGTCGTTCAGGGAACTGAAAGGGCCGTAGATCGCCCAATCATGGGGGACAGTCACGGACTGCCACTTACTGTCATCGAAAGCTGGCTTTATAAACTCATTGTTGTCTTCGCGGGTGAACTTCCAGTTTTTTTCCAACAGAAGCTCACTCCGTCCTTGTGCCGACAATGCCGACACGCACCCAAACAAGCCTACCAAAGCTGCAAAATAGATTCTTTTCATTCGTATTAATTGTTTTTTGTAGTACTTAGCGCAACAAAAATAATTAAATTTGCAACCTTTACAAACTAAATCTGCATTTTACAAGACATGTTGTTACAATTACTATTCGTTTTAATTGCAATTATCATCGGAGCCCGTCTCGGCGGTATCGGTTTAGGAGTATTAGGTGGCTTAGGACTGGCCATCCTCACTTTCGTATTCGGCTTGGAACCGACTTCCCCTCCCATCGATGTAATGCTGATGATCGTTGCCGTCATCGCCGCTGCCAGTTGCATGCAGGCAGCCGGCGGACTGGACCTGATGGTGAAATGGGCGGAAAAATTGCTGCGCAAGAATCCCTCCAAGATTACGCTCCTAAGCCCGTTGGTTACTTATATCTTCACATTTATTGCGGGAACGGGACATGTGGCTTATTCGGTCCTTCCCGTGATAGCGGAAGTGGCAACGGAAACGAAGATACGTCCCGAACGGCCGTTGGGGATTGCTGTGATCGCGTCTCAGCAGGCAATTACGGCCAGCCCGATCTCGGCGGCAACCGTAGCATTGCTCAGTATGTTGTCGGGACATAATATATCATTGATGGACATTCTGATGATCTCCGTTCCCTGCACGTTGATCGGTGTCCTGGCAGGAGCATTCTGCTCGCTACATGTCGGAAAGGAACTGGCGGAAGACCCCGAATACCTGCGCCGTGTCGCAAACGAGGAGTTCACAAGTGACAAATATAGGGCGAAAGGAGTCGAAAACCATCATGCAGCCCTCCTGTCGGTGATTATATTCATAGCAGCGACAATCGGTATCGTCCTGTTCGGCTCGATGACAGAACTGCGCCCTTGGTTCAGCCTGCCCGATGGCAGTCTCCGACAAATGCAGATGGCGCATATCATCGAGATTCTGATGCTCTCGGCCGCCGCCCTTATCCTGCTCGTCACCCGGACAGACGGGATAAAAGCCGTACAAGGTTCCGTCTTCTCCGCCGGTATGCAAGCGGTCGTCGCGATTTTCGGTATCGCCTGGATGGGTGATACCTTTATCGGTGGGAACATGGCGGAACTGAAAGGCTCGATCGAACATATCGTAACAGAAATGCCATGGCTTTTCGGTCTGGCCCTGTTCGTGATGTCCATACTTTTGTTCAGCCAGGCAGCAACCATCCGTGCCATGTTGCCGTTAGGAATCGCCCTCGGAATCTCTCCTTATATGCTAATCGCCCTTTTCCCGGCAGTCAATGGCTACTTCTTCATTCCCAACTATCCGACCGTGGTCGCCGCCATCAACTTCGACCGTACCGGAACGACGCATATCGGCAAATATGTCCTAAACCATTCGTTCATGATGCCGGGACTGGTCGCTACCGGAGTGTCGGTGGCGTTGGGACTGTTGATGATCCAGTTGTTTTAATGTAGAGATCTTTTGTCACTTCCAAGCGATATCAAACATCAAAGGTTATGACAAAAGTACTTCCCTTGCCGACTTCGCTGTCCACACGAATCGTGCCGCCATGGGCTTCGACAAAGTCTTTACTGATGGCAAGACCGAGGCCGCTTCCCTGTACTTTCGTGCCGGGAACGCGGAAATAACGGTCAAAGATACTCTGATGGTAACGCGGGTCAATTCCTTTCCCAAAGTCCTGCACGAATATTTCCACTTTCTTGTCCACCTGATGCGCACCGATAACGATACGGCCATTCTCCGGCGTGTAGTGGATGGCGTTGGAAAGGAGGTTCGTGAGTACCCAGGCGATCTTCTCACTGTCTACAAAGAGCTTGGATATTTTTTCAGGATACTCCACTTCGATATGGCAATTGAAGCGCTCCGCCTGCACACGGTTCGCCTTGATCGCATAATCGATCAGTTCAATCGGCTTCGTGATCTTCGGATTCAGTTGCAACTTGCCTGCCTCCACTTGTGTCATTTTCAACAATTCACCGGTAATTTCGAGCAGGCGGTCGCTGCTTTCTCGAATACTTCCGGCAAGCGCGATCTGCTCATCGTTCATATCTCCTATACGTTTATCCTCCAGCAATTTGAGACTCATAAGAATAGCAGAGATCGGGGTTTTCAATTCATGGGAAATAGTAGAGATAAAAGTCGTCTTGGCAGAGTCTAACTCTTTGAACTCGGTAATATTTTTCAGGAGGATCACATCGCCCACATACTCTGTCTCACGTCCATCGCCATCCATCACATGGATCGGGATATATTTGGCCTGAAAATAGCTTTCCTTATCATCTGCATAGATCTTTAAGGGCTCCTTTTTCTTGTCGTGCTGTATCAGTTCGCGTACCAGCCGGCGCAGCAAGTCGTTTTTCAACGCCAGTTCGGTAGCAGACTTTCCCATCACATTCTCACGTTTCAGATTCAGGATGGTGAGCGCCTCATCATTAGCAAAAAGAATGGAACGGTCCCGATCGAGCCCGATTATCGGTTCAGTGATGCTGTTGACAATCGCTTCAATATATTTTTTGGCCTGGATAATGTCAGCCAACGTGCTCTTCCTGTATTCCGTCAAGCGTTCCGCCATCCGGTTGAACGAGGAGGCAACTTCGGCAAACTCCTGGTTATCGCCCAAGTCGAGTCTCTTTTCGTAATTGTGGTTAGCAATCTCCAAGATCCCGTCGGTCAGTTTACGGATCGGCGACGTAATGGAACGGGGCAAGCGGATCAGGAAAGCAAAAGCAATCAGGACACAAGCCACCGCGATAATGCAAATCCATAACAATGCTTGGTCCGCCGTACGCTCGGCTACCTTGCTTTTCCGGTAGATCGTCGCCATATTCAGACTCATGATATCGTTAAGTGCCATCCTGACACGCTGTATAGTCGTATCGTTCAGGTCCCGGTGCATCGCCTCATATTGTGCGACCAGATGCGCCGTCGCCACATTCTCGTCGATCTCCGTGATATTCTTTTGCTGCAAATCCAGGTTCTTTTCAAACTCCGCACGTGCCTGCGGATCGTTCTTGATCCGTTCGAGGGCATCCAACATCCGGCGAGAATAAAGAAGCGAATTATAATTATCCGCCAAGATATTCTGCGTGTCGGAAGACATATCCGTAATATTCTGCACAGCCAGCCCGCCCAGCAGAACGATCATCGTAAACAAAAGGCCGATCCCGAAGGTCAGTTTCGTTTTTATTTTCAGTCTTAAGAACTTATCCATACGCTTATGCTATTATTATCTGGTCAATATTCAACTGCAACAAACTGTCCAGCAACGTCCTGTATCAGAAAACCGACAGCACCTGGTACGACTCGTCTACACCGGCAGTCATACCGATGCAGACTTTGAATGTGCATCTTCCAACCGGGGATTCCAAAATGCATTCGACACTCTCAACACACCAGCGCCTTTTCGCCCTACCGCCAATTCTATTTCACAATCAAAGGCCATATTCTTCGATCTTCCTGTAGAGGGTCGTCAAGCCGATACCTAACAGGCGGGAGGTTTCCGTCTTGTTGCCGTTGGTATACTTCAATACCTTTTGAATATGCATCTTCTCTACGCCGTCAAGGTCGAAGCCGGAATAGCTGCTGTCGGTATTATCTTGAGGGTTCTGTATTGTGAGCGGCAAGGTGTCTGCAGTCAAGGTGTCTCCATCGGAGATAATGAGGCTGCGCTCCACGACATTGCGCAGTTCACGGACATTCCCTTTCCAAGGATACCGTTTCAAGATACGGACATAGTCCGGCGAGATCGTGCGGATGGTCTTTCCTATCTTAGAAGACAGTGCGGAAACAAACGCCTCGACATGCAGAGGAATGTCGTCCACCCGTTCGCGGAGCGGCGGCAGGTGAATATGGAAAACAGAAAGCCTGTAAAACAAGTCCTCACGAAAATGGCCGTCGGCAATTTCTTTTGCTAAGTCACGGTTGGTGGCGGCTATCACACGCACATTCACCTTGACAGGTTTCGTGTCTCCAATCTTGAGGAATTCACCGGTTTCGAGAATACGGAGTAACTTGGCCTGAAGATCGAACGCCATCTCACCGATCTCGTCGAGGAAGATCGTGCCGTTGTCTGCTTCCTCAAACAGTCCTTTCGTCTCTTTGAGTGCACCGGTGAAAGCTCCCGCCTTATGCCCGAACATCTCGCTTTCCAACAGATCGCGACTGAAAGAGGAGCAGTTGATAGCGACAAAGGCTTTATCACTGCGGGAACTGTGCTGGTGGATGGACTGTGCAAACACTTCTTTGCCAGTCCCGGTCTCTCCGGTGAGCAAGACGGGAACATCCGTGGCGGCAACCTTGCGTGCCAAAGAAACAGCCTCCTCTATAGCAGGCGAACGGCCGATGACAGTGGCAAACGAATACTGTTTGCCTACAGCCTTCTGCTGGCTGTAGGCAACGGTAGCCTTTTCCATCGCCTTTGCAATCAAGGGAAGGATTTTATTGTTGTCGTCACCTTTGGTGATATAGTCAAACGCACCGTTCTTGATAGCTTGTACTCCGTCGGGGATATTACCGTGGGCCGTAAGCAAGATCACTTCCGAAAGGGGACGCAGGCGTTTCAGTTCAGAGACAAGCTCCACACCGCTCCCGTCTGGCAGGCAAACATCACAGAGCACCACTTCGGGATCGTTCTGTTCGAGCTGCTTGATACCTACTTTGCAGTTGGTTGCTTGGAACACTTCATAACCTTCCAGCCCGATAATACGGGACAGGAGGCTTAAAATTTGCTTCTCATCATCGATAATCAATACTTTTCCCATCTTCTTATTCTGCTATGAGGAAGCAAATATAGCATATTATTCAGAGGTGTCCATTATTTCCCCTACTTTCATACTACCTTAATTATAGTTTAATTATTTGCAAATATTCTAAACCCAGTACTAGTTATGTGTAATAAATATTACATTCGCTAAAATTGTCTACAAAATGAAAAAAGTTCTATTAGTTGCAGTCTCCGTACTGCTTGTCTGCACTTCTTGTGTAACGAAAAAAAAGTATCTGCTAGCCGAAAACGGACGCCTGGAAGCCATTGCCCGGGGAGACGACCTGCAGAATCAGCTTGTAAACTGCCGTGACAACAACGACGGCCTCACTTCACGTCTTGCTTCACTTGAACGGGATACCACCCGCATGGGCAAGAACATCCGCAACTATCAAAGCATGCTCAACACCAACATGACGGAGCAGGAAAAATTGAATTCACTCCTGAGCCAGAAGATGAACGAACTGGATGAACGCGAACGGACGATCAACGAACTACAGGATATGATCAATGCACAGACTGAACGGGTACAGAACTTGCTCAACAGTGTAAAGGATGCCCTCCTGGGTTTCAGTAGCGACGAACTGACCGTCCGCGAAAAAGACGGAAAAGTCTACGTTGCCATGTCAGACAAACTTCTTTTCGAATCGGGAAGCGCCCGTGTCGACAAGCGTGGCAAGGAGGCTTTGGCCAAACTCGCCGAAGTCCTTAACAAACAATCCGACATCGACGTTTATATCGAAGGGCACACCGATAGCAAGCCGATCAACACCGCCCAGTTTAAAGACAACTGGGATCTCAGTGTCATCCGCGCCACTTCGGTCGTCCGCATCCTGACAAAGGACTACGGTGTCAAACCTTTGCAGATACAACCTTGCGGCCGCGGCGAATTCATGCCTGTTGCCGACAATGAGACAGCCGACGGCCGTGCTAAAAACCGCCGTACCGAAATCATCATGGCTCCGAAGCTGGATAAGTTATATCAAATGTTGAACCAATAGCACTCATAGGAAGGCAGCTACCGCGATTTGTCCGTTACCTTTGTTTCTTTCAAAAGTAACGGACAAATTTAACAAAAAGCAAGCAAGTTTTCTCGTGAAAACCCTTATTCCAGCAGGATTCCGACCCCCATCTGCACGGTATCGAGACCCAGGTATCAGAGGAACCGAGATCCGGGTCTCAAAAAGAATAGATAGGTAGTTACTTAAAAATAAGCTATATGCTTTGATAAAAAATGTGCTTGTCTTTATGATAATATGATAGTGGAAAAACAACCATCATGCCTCCTATCATTTTTTGTACACCTTAATATTCAATCGGCAGAAGGCAAAGTATGATAGTATGACAGTATAAATAGAGATTGTTTTTATGTTATTTCTTCTTGCACCGCAAAGCAAAATACAGGATATACAGGAAAGACAACAACGGAATCACAAACCCAATCGCCATGTTATCGGCCCCGATATATCCCATCAGCATTGGGGCAAAGGCTCCGCCTGCTACTCCCATAACGATATAGGATGATGCTTTCTTTGTAGAAGAACCCATACCTTCCAGGCCGAGTGCAAAGATTGTCGGGAACATAATGGACATGAAGAAAAAAGAAAGATAGAGCGCATACAAAGAAACCGTACCGACAGACACGACGACCAACGCCATACAGACAGCATCCGCCAAAGCGAACCATGTCAGGAGACGGGCCGGAGACATCCACTTCATCGTAAAACTGCCGGACAGACGGCCGATCATAAACAAAGCCATTCCTCCGAAAGCCAAGATACGCGAAGCCTCAATATTCGTCATCGAAGTATCGACTTCCGTCACATAATTAATGAAGAAACTGAAAATTCCCGTCTGGGCAGCACAATAGCAAAACTGTGCAATAATAGCCCGGACAAACTGCGGATGTCTCCACATGGAGGCAGTACCGGATGCGGGTACATATTCTTTTTCTTCCGCATCCGTATCTTCTTCCACCTGTACTTCGGGTAGTTTGGTAAAGATGAAAAGAATGGCTACCAGTAAAACAACCGAGCCAACCAGGATATATGGTTTCGTCAACGTAAACGGATCGCTCTCCTCGCCACCGAATATCAGCATGCCACCGACCAGCGGGCCTAAAATCCAACCTAACCCGTTAAACGATTGAGACAAATTCAGGCGTTGCGCCCCCGATTCCTCCGGCCCTAAAATCGTGGAATAAGGGTTGGCTGCCGTTTCCAGAATACAAAGCCCACAGGCAATCACAAAAAGGGCGATCAGGAATGGAGATGCCGAATGCAGATAAGCCGCCGGAATAAAAGCGAACGCACCAACAGCAAACAGGCATAACCCTAAAATAATCCCTTTCTTATACCCGAACCGTTTCATGAACATACCGGCAGGGAGCGCCATCAGGAAATAAGCGATATAAGTGGAGAACTGCACAAGGCCGCTCTCTGCCTTCGTCATCGTAAAGACACCTTGAAAATGCTTATTCAATACGTCCAACAGACCATGAGCAAAACCCCACAACAAGAACAGGCTGGTGATCAATATAAACGGGACAAGATAAGACTTCCCTCCGGGAGCGGAAAACAAAGTTTTCTGATTATTCTTTTTCATGCTTGCTATTTATTACGAGTCGGCAAAGATACTCTTTTTTTTCAGATAATACCCTCCTCCCATATAAGAGACCGTATAAGCCGAATCCGGCGAACTGCGGTAGACAGAAATCTCGCCGAACACATACAGAGCCGAATCCAGATCCAGCCGGAGAATATCCGGATATAAATCATCCGGGATCGAATCGGACGGAGCCAACCCAACCTTCTCCATCTGGCGGAAAAGCAAAGAATCTCTTTCTGCTTCGAAAAGAATTAGTGAGTTTTTATCGCATAAATAGAAGGTGTCCATCTGTATCATGCTGTTTATCGGGCCTTCGTCATAGCGGCCGACAGCCTGGAGCGTTTCATATCCCGTAATATCCAAAGGTGAATAATCGGTAATGGTTACATATTCATAATAATTGCCCGGATTTGCCGGAATCGGATAATTGTCGCGCTTTTCCTGCGAGATCTGTTCTATGTCCCTCGCTGTTATGCACGGTATATACGTGACAAAGGACAACAAAACGACGGCAAGCACAACCGCATACAAATAATGTGCGGTCCGTCGGAAAAAGAACAGCAGGACAGTCCCCGTCAGGATAGCGCCTACCACCACCAGATACACCCGCGCTTCCGTATATCCGTACTGGTTGATCCGGTAGAAAGTTCCCACCCAATACATGACCAACGCCGGAAGTACAGCCCAACCGGAATAGCGGTAAAACCAATCATAATATCTTCTCTCCAGGAACGGCTGGCAACTTTTCAGAATGAATGTAGCCGAAATAAAACTAACGACAATATAAGCAACCGCACCTTTGGGCAAGGACCACAAAACGGCCACTTTGACAAAATAGAGATACAAGATAACCGCATATATCAGCAAGGCCGGCGAAAGGACGTAATTCAGCAATACATCAAACAGTTTGTTCACGCCTTCCTCCTCCTCTTTCTCCCGGTTAAACAAAAGGAACAACAACGGCAATATCCCTGCAAATGCGATACTGGACGAATAGGCCATAAACCGCCGTTCCCCATATTGCCATATCTCAAAAATATACTGGATCGAATAATAGATGGAGATAGAAAGCAGCCAGGCAATCCCGGCCAGCAATCCGGCAGAAAGCATCGCCCGAAGGTAACAAAGCCCTTTCCTGACAAACCTATCGTTATCCCGTCTCCAGTCGCACACCAGATACAGCAGTTGCACTACTACGAGCGTCACCCAATAGAAAACAGACCAGAAATCTTTCTCCTTCCAGAAAAACGGAATAAAGAACAACACAGACAGATAATAGGCAAAACGCCAGCGCGATCCTTCCGTCATCGAATTCAATGTACAGGTAATCAGGAATAAGACCGGGAAGTAATAAACGACAACAGCCAGTCTTGCCCAAGATGTCTCATACAGCGCGCAACCGAAACAGCAAAATAAAACAGACAGAACTACCTCTGCCGGATTGTGCCGCACTGCTATCTGTAAACGTTTGAGAAGAGCCTCTATTTTCTTTTTCATACCTTCAATATTTATAATTAAACCATAAAGATAAGCGTTATTGCTTTTCTGCCACTATTTACATGCCAAAATGGTTCCTTTTCTGCCAAATTTTCCTACAGGCACTCTCCATTAACAATCCCATTTTCAAACACATATATCCATACGAGTAAGCCTGTTTACCTAAAATCATGGCCTCCGGAAAGGATTTTCAACTTCGTTTATCATCCTTTATTCATATTAACGCCGGACATATTGTTCTGGCATGTCTTTTGAAGTTGATATAGTGCTTTCGGATTAGAAGAAACGAGAGCGGAAAAGAATATAAATGTTTAACTAAATAATTGGAGGACTGTATTATGACACCGATGAGAAGAAGTCAAAATTGGTTACCGTATGTATTCAACGATTTATTTGACAACGACTGGATGATTAAAGCGAACTCTACAGCTCCCGCCATCAACGTGATTGAATCGGAAAAGGACTATCGGGTAGAAGTTGCTGCTCCTGGTATGACAAAAGACGATTTCAACATCCGCATCGACGAGAACGACAATCTGGTCGTATCGATGGAGAAAAAAGAAGAAAAGAATGAAGACAAAAAAGAAGGACGCTATCTGAGACGCGAATTCTCCTATAGCAAATTCCAGCAGACAATGGTTCTTCCCGAAAACGCAGAGAAAGAAAAGATCGAAGCAAAAGTCGAGAATGGCGTGTTGAACATCATCATCCCGAAAATGAGCGAGGAAGCAGCCAAGAAAGCTGAAAAGATTATCGAAATCAAATAATCTGTTGTCTCATATAAACTAAAGGCTATAATGGTTTGTTTTATTGGAAAAATATTATCCGGTTAAAGCAAACCATTATCTTTTTATCTATATCTTTGCCTATATAAACATTGTATCGTATTATAAATCTAATTGAAAGAAAGGAAATAAAATTATGATTTTAAGCAAGAAATTATCCGAAGCATTTAACGCACAGGTTAATGCAGAAATGTGGTCATCCAACTTGTATCTGTCCATGTCCGTGCACTTCCAGAAACTGGGATTAAACGGTTTCGCCCACTGGATGAAAAAGCAAGCAGAAGAAGAAATGGAGCATGCCCACAAAATGATCGACTTCACTATCGACCGCGGCGGTGATATCACAATCGGGCAGATCAATGTCGTTCCTACTGCATGGGGCAGCGTCACAGAATTATTCGAACATGTTTACAAACACGAATGCTACGTTTCCGAACTGATCGACAAAATGGTCGATATCGCAGAAGAAGATAAAGACCATGCATCAAGAGACTTCCTCTTTGGGTTCGTTCGCGAGCAGGTTGAAGAAGAATCTACAGCTAAAGAAATCGTAGAACAGTTGAAGAACTATGGCGAATGCCATGTTGGTATCCTTGACCACAGATTGGGCAAAAGATAAAAACAATGGACAATTATAATGGACAATTGACAATTAGTTGACACATTCTTATTAATTGTCAATTGCCCCAAGTATCGCTTTCCCCCACAGCTCTCCCAAAGCAGAAGCCCCTTTCCGGTTAGGATGTAGATAGAAAGTTCCTGCATTTCCCTTTTCGGGGAAGAGTTCGTTTTTATAATGCGTCTTGAAATAATCGAAACCATCCGTATCTCCCATAAAGACCTGTCCGGGAAAATGTTTGGAATAATCGAGAACCAACGCCTGTAATTCAGGATAATAACTTTGCAGACGATTCAATCCCTCTTCTAGGTATTTGGCTCCGTTGTATGTATTCGGGCTGTACCATACCGGCCGGTGTAATACGATCTTGCATTCCGGATAGAGTGCCAGCAACTTATCGATAATCGTTTTCATATTTTCATAATACTTGGCAGGCGAGGCCGGAGCTCCGTTCGGTCCTGTAATAGCGCTGTCGTTCGTCCCAAGCATAATAGAAAAGATCAAAGTCGCCCAAGTTTCATCTTTGAACTGGTCGGCGACCCGGACCACCTTCGGGAATAGCAAATCGGTTTGAGGCAGAAAATCAAAAGTCGTACTTCCACTTACCCCCTGGTTGGAATAGCGGACAGTTCCGACAGACGGCTGCCTGCGCAGATACAAAGCGGCCTTCACAGGGGGAGCCTCATGTCTCGGATTTTCCAACAAAGCGCCTTGCGTTATGCTGTTTCCGATAAATACTATATTCAGATTTTTCTTTTCCTCGCCCGTCATATAACAACAGATTGTCATACACAACAATAAACCTATAACTTTCCGGATATCCTTCATAATTCAATTTTTCTACTTTTCTGCGAATGTAGGAAAAAATTCATTCACTTCCGGATGTTCCGATAACCAAATTTTAGCTCCCTCTTCCTCGTGCATCGGATAAGCCTCCACCAAATCCATCAATTCGCTCAATTGGTCATTATCGAGAGAAAAGTTCCGGAAAAAAGCGGCTGCATACGGATCTTTGTCAGAAAAGCCTTTGGTTGCCATAATCTGAATCTGTTCGGCATCGCCGTACTGTTTTTGCGGATCATCTAGAAATTTAAGGTCGTAGCGGGAGAACATCCAGTGGGGAGTCCAGCCGGTTACCACGATCCACTCTTTGTTCTCAATCGATTTCTGGAGAAATGCGACCATTGTCGCACCGCTCGAAGGTTTTAACGTCAGCTCGACCGGATATTCCCGGATGACACGCTCAGTCTCATTCATCAAGCCGGCCCCGACATCGATACCGATGATCTCGTTACGGAACTTCTCTTTATGCTCATTCAATTCTTCTATGGAACGGATCGTGACATACGAAGGGACTACCAGCCCCATCCTGGCATTTTTATAGGCTACTCCTAACGCTTCCAAGTTATCGCCATATTTCCTTATATAATCGGCATGTGTAGCCGGAAGCCATGCATCCATAAAAACATCGACTTTACCGGCCGCCATCGAGACAAAGACCGGTGCAATATCCGCATTTCGCAGCATCACATCATACCCCTTGCTCTCAAGCATGACTTTCGCCAGATAGCTCATGGCTATGCCTTCCGACCAGTTTACATAACCGATCGAAACCTGTTTCCTGCCATTCGAGGAATCGCTGCAATCAGCGAACATCATCATGAAGGCTACAATAAGGGATAAATTTATAATGATAATCAATCTTCTCATAAATACTTTTCTTTTTATCTGTTTTACTTTCTACGGACAAAGCCCTGTGTAATACGATCCAAAACGATCGCTAGAATCACGACGGCTATGCCGCCTTCAAAACCAAGTCCGATTTTCATTTGTGTGATTCCTTTCAATACGATCTCACCTAATCCGCCAGCCGAGATCATGGCCGCAATCACAACCATAGAGAGAGCCATCATGATTGTCTGGTTCACTCCTGCCATAATGGTAGGTAAAGCCAACGGGAGCTGTACTTTAAAAAGAAGTTGTCCCGAAGTGGCCCCGAACGAACGGGTCGCCTCTACAATATCTTCCGGAACCTGACGGATTCCCAAGTCGGTAAGACGGACAACCGGAGGCATGGCAAATATCACGGTGGCAAAAGCGCCCGGAACAGGTCCCAGTCCGAAAAACAGGACAGCCGGAATCAAATAGACAAAAGCGGGCATCGTCTGCATCAGATCCAAAACCGGACGGATCACCTTAGCCGCCTTATCGTTTCGCCCGGTCCAGATTCCCAGCGGGACACCGAACAACAAGGCGATGATCGTCGACGACAAGACAAGCGCCACAGTCTGCATGGTCTGTACCCAAAACCCCATCCCCCAAATCAAAAGTAAACCGAGCAAGGTCAGGACAGCGGTTCCCTTTCCGGCTTTCCACCAAGCCAAAGCTGCTATTCCCGCAATCATCAGGTAGAACGGGACCCACATCAGTATTCCCTGGAAGCCGTCGATAAAGCCGCCTACGATGTGGTTGATTACATCAAAAAGGCCAGCAAAGTTTTCTGTCAGCCAATTAATGGCCATTTCTATATATTTTCCGATATTTATCATAAATCTATTGCGTTTTGAATGATTTCTTCTATTTCTTTCTGATCTTTTCCGGTCATCTCGATAATGATGGCTGAAGTCGATACGACACCTTTCAAACGGTTATTCTCATCGACCACCGGCAAAGCCTGCTGGACTTTCGGCAAGAGGGGCAACATATCTTCGACTGTCATACTCTCCAATACGGAAGGGACCTCTTTCATGACAATCGAACTGATATCCCGCGCCCCTTCCTTACGCAACCGCAGCACATCTTTCAACCGTATTTCACCAAGAAACTGCTCGTCCGTTCCGATCACGGGCAATGCATACAAACGTTTTTCCCTCATCTTGCGGATTATGGCCTCCGGACCATCTTTGCGGATACGGACAACGATCGGTTGAGTCAGCATGATGGAAGAGGCCGTAACGACACGCCCACGATCCACACTCTCGGTAAAACGGGTGACATAGTCGTTCGCCGGATCGGTCAATATCTCTTCGGGCGTCCCGACCTGTACGACTTCGCCATCCTTCATAATGGCAATACGGTCGCCTAATTTGATGGCCTCGTCCAGATCATGTGTGATAAAGACAATGGTACGTTTCATCTTCTCCTGCAAGTCCAGCAACTCGTCCTGCATCTGTTCGCGGATAAGTGGGTCAAGGGCAGAAAAAGCCTCGTCCATCAACAGGACTTCCGGGTCGTTCGCCAAAGCACGTGCCAATCCGACGCGCTGCTGCATACCTCCGGAGAGTTCGTCCACACGCTGGTTCTCATATCCTTTCAATCCTACAACGGCTATGCTTTCATATGCTTTCTTTTCGCGCTCTTCTTTAGGTACTCCCTGCAATTCAAGCCCGAAAGCTATATTACTCAATACAGTCCGGTGAGGCAACAGGCCAAAATGCTGGAATACCATCGCCATCTCCTTACGGCGTATTTGCAACAGTTCCTTATCCGACAGAGATGTGATGTTCCTACCGCTCAACCATATCTCCCCCATAGAGGGTTCGTTCAGCCGGTTAATGCAACGCACCAACGTCGACTTACCACTACCGGAGAGCCCCATTATCACGAACATCTCTCCTTCCTTTATTTCCAGATTGGCATTACGGACAGCTATGGTACAGCCTGTTTCTTTTAAAATTTCCTGTTTGCTCTTACCTTGCTTAATCATCTTTTTCGCTTTGGCCTTCTCAGGTCCGAAAAGAATCGATAAGTCTTTTATTTCTATTTTCGTCATATTTTAAAAATTATATTTGGTCATGTTTAGAAGTAATTCCCAGGACCGGGCATGTGGTGTCTATTTAATAAACAGGGAAAAACGCGTTTAGTTTAAAAAAGACAATAAGTTCGGTTTTTCACTCGTCTTTATCAGTATAATAAATCACTTATAATCAGACAATAAAACAACAAAATCAAAAGAATCTATCATTCATATTTTCGACCAAAAGGAAATGTCCGGAATCGCCTTGCATATGAAATACAAGGAGATTTCCGGACTAACAAGGAATAAATATGTTCTTTTTCGATGGTATTATCTTGTTCGGCTGTACTCGTACAGTATTTTCCCTTTTCCATTCATCAGATAAAAGGATAACTTACTATCTTCCATGCTGACTACAGTGAACCCGGCTTCCGGATTACAGAACTTCGTACCCTCGACAGTCTTTACCTTACGGGAAAGTGAACCGGATGTATTTACCAGATAGTCAACCTTGCTGTCAGCAGGCTGGATGTGCTGGAAGTTATGAATATGACCACAAAAATACATATCGACACCATATCTGTCCAACAGAGGCTCCAAACGTTTACGCATATCGGCACGTTCACTTTCCTCTTTCGGCGTATCGGCATAGACAGGATGATGGCCGATTACGATCTTCCATTTCTCAGCAGAAGAGGCAAGCGTTTTTTCAATCCATTGAAGCTGCTCTTCCATATCCTGTCTGCCGGCATCGGGATATTTCTCCGTATCTTCACGGTATTTGTCAATCAGAGGCGAAGTATCTATAAATACCAACAAGGCTTTCTCATTTTCACCCGCCTCCACGACTTTTGAGTAATAACGGGAAGGGACGATCCAACGACGGCTTTTCTTGCCGTAATCCAATACCGCTTGCGTATTACCGCGATACTCATGGTTCCCGTTGACGGCAAACCACTCCAGCATCAGCTCAGGATGGCTGTAAACAAGCTCGTAGTTTGTCATCCACAACGGATCGTCGACGCTGGCTACTCCCTCGAAATGATGAGTATCCCCGGCCGCGACAATAAATTCGATGTCTATCTTTTCCGCCAGGTTTCCCATCAACTCGGCAATCGTCTTTTGTTCATAATAACCGTTCCGTCCCAAGTCGCTGACCAGATAAAAATTTTTGCTTTCTTCCGATACGGCCGGAACGTCGAATGCCTCCCCTGCTAAAGCAGGACCGGCAATATCCGTTTCCGAATTCGACGCATCTTTCTGCTTACCGGCAGAAGTGCAGCCCCCAAAAGCGGAGACTGCGAACAAAGCCGATAAGGTCTGTAAATAATTTCTTCTATTCATCATGTTCTTTTATTTTAAACCGAAAGCTCCGAATTGTGCTTTCACCGCCGGCGAATGGTAAATGACACCATTTACGAAAAGCCCGTTTGTCGAAAAGTAGGGAACCAAGTTGGCATCTGTTCCGCTATTAGCGCCTGCCAATACCGGAGAACCGGATTTGACATGGAAATCCCATCCTTCATCATATACATATTCGGTCAAAGCGACTTCGTTAACGGCAAAGTTTTCGAACAGCGGGTCCTTCAAATCATTTTCAGTAGCGATAATGCTATGCACATCCACTACTCCGGAGTTGTAATTCTTATGTTCGTAGTTATAACCGGCCCATGCATAGGCGACACCGCTTTCCTCTTCATATACAATATCACTTTTCTGGCTACCGGAAGCATAAAAATTATAATCGATCACAGACTGGTCGCTATAACCCTCTTCCGGGTCGTTCGGGTTCTTGAAGCTCGGAGTCATGGCACGGAACTTGCAATTTACCATCAAGTTGTTGAAAACATTCGCCAACACATTCTTTTCAGCATATACACAACCACCCTTCTCACCGTCGCGACGCCAACCGGCATTGACGATTGTATTATTGTAGGCCTGAACCTTAGCCTGGCCGCGCGTTTCGCTCTGGCCTGAACTGGACAGTTTCAATCCGTTAGTGTTCGGGCTGAACATGATATTACCGGCGACATCCACCGTACATCCGGCTTTTACATTGACAGCTTCCGCCCCGTCATATCCGTTGGCGGCAAACGTATTGCCAGCTATGATTGCCTGTCCGCCCATCAAATAAATACCGTCAGACCAGCCATTACGAAGAACAGAATTAGTGATGACATATTTCCCCTTGATATTGTTAGTCGTGATCTGCGGATAAGCGTCGTCACCGGCCGTATATACACCGTTGGCCGCAGCCGGAGAACCTTCCACCACCTGGCCACCCGTATATTCGATAACGGTATGGTCGATCAACATTTCCTCGCAACTGTTCGAAGCGACGATACCACCCCATAAGCCGGCAAACGTATTCTCTTTCGTGCGATTTTCCTCAGCTACGGAGAAAAGGACCGGATTTTCAGCTGTTCCCTTACAGTAAAGATTGCCGTCTACCGTAAATTCAACAGGGACATGGTTGGCTCCGACACCTTTGTCATCAAAGATAACCTGCACACCTTCCTCTATTGTCAGGGATTTACCGGCCGGTACTGTGATATGGCCTGATACCAATATGATGGAATTGGCTTTCCAAGTCCCCTCGACATCCCCCTCCACAGTCTCCGTATCTTCATTTCCACCCTGATTATTATCCGGATTAACAGGATCATCGTCACCACAAGCAGCCAAAGTCATGACCATCATGGCTGCACTCACTAATAATGCATTGAATTTCATAAAATAAATGCTTAATGTAAATATTAATATAATTGCTATGTTAAAGTTTATACCGGATGCCGAGCATAAATGACTGACCGTGCCATTCTTTCCGTTCGATCACATTCCCATTATGCCGGTCTGAATCCACACTCTCCGTACGCGGTCCTTTCTGAATGTAGCGCAAGAGCGGGATATCCAACAGGTTGGAGGCCTTGCCAAAGATACTGATGCCGTTCTTGAAACTTTTTTCTATCGAAGCATCCAGCTGGGCGTAGCCGTCCTCCCATATATCATCTTCATACCAGTTCGAAATGTCGCTCAGACGTTTTCCCGTATAGCTGGCAGACACCTGGCCCTCCCAGCCGTGCCTGGTCTCTTTGAAAAGCAGGGAGAGATTTGCCACATGGGCCGCCTGTCCGAACAGTGGACGGGACTGGCGCACCGACTTCACTTCCGATCCTTCCATGATACGCTTGTCTGTCGTGACCTTCGAATGTGTATAGGTATAGTTTGCCTTAATACCGAACCAGTTGAAGTATTTCATCACATCGACTTCCATCCCCAGATTCTTGGCGTCACCGAAGTTCATCGGTTTATAATAGGTATCCTGGCCTTCGTTCAACAACCCGTATTCGATCGGGTCCTGGATATTCTTATAGAACAGGCCGACCATAAACTGCTCGGAAGACTTTGGAAAAAATTCATAACGTAAATCGATATTGTCGGCAACCGTATGCTTCAAGTCCGGATTTCCCTTTTCCTTATAATCTTCATTAATGATGCTGTAAGGCACGATCTCGAAAAAGCTCGGACGATTGATGGCACGCGCATACGAGAAACGCAGGTTGGCATTTCGATGGATACCGTATTTGGCATGGAAACTCGGCAATACATCCGTATAGTCCTGGTTTCCTTCCGGATCAACATCACGGGGAAATTTCAGTACATATCCCTGATTCGTATGCTCGACACGCACCCCGGCGATCAATTCCCATTCCTTCAAGGTATACTTCACCATTCCATATCCGGCACCGATCTTTTCCGTTGCATCGTAATTCAGAGGGTCCCCTATGTTGCCATAAGGACGGGGGACGAATTGTATCTCGTCAAAATTAAACCAGTCCTTATTGATATATTGCGGATTCTTGGAACCGGTAGCCGAGTTGAACGTATATTCATTAAAGAAACTGTCACGCTTCTTATCCCGGTACATACCTCCGGCCGAGAAATCCAGGATCGCCCCGCCATCCAATTTCAACTTATATGCCAGATCGACATATCCGGCTTTGTCCTTATCCGAGTTATGTTCCCAACGACGTTTGGCCGCATCCGTAGTAGACACATGGGAACCCAACAGATATATTTCCGCATTATCGGGCGTTTCGCTGAATGCTTTGGACAAGACAGCCGACCAGTTCAACCGCAACGCTCCGCCAGACAGAAACAAATGTTCGCCTTTTAAGGTCGAATTGATGATATACTGGTGGTTCCAACGCATACGGACAGCCCGTTCCTTTTCATCTTCCCCCTCGCGCACTTCGGCTTCGCTCATATCCATATAACCGTTATACCAAGTCAGCTTATGGTTGTCGTTCAAGGAGTAATCCAGTTTGGCATGCACACCGATACGTGTCTGTTCCGATGAATAATTACGGTATTCTATCCCGTTATGGCTCGTTCCCGGTTGATAATAGAGCCGACTTTCCTTTCCCCGGCTGGTACTCAGAAAACTCCCCGCCAACATGACGCCCAATTTATCATCAAAAAAGCGGTCGCCATACGAAAGTCCGGCAGTCAGGTCCGGCAGCGGTTTCTTCCATTTCATCCGTAGGTTCGAAGTCGTAAAGTCTTCCATCGTCACTTTGTAATCTTCCGGTTTCCCCAACGCTTCGTAAGGAGATTTCTTTACGATACCGCCCCGGTTGAACGATTGGAAGTCACGACCGAAATACATCGCGTTATAACCGGTAGACAAGTTGGCCGTAAATTGGCGTTCGGAAGGAGCATCTTTCATGATCAGATTGACAGCGCCACCAATGCCGTCTCCCTCCATATTCGCCGTCAAGGATTTGGTCACCTCCAGACGGTCCAGCATCTCGGAGGGGAAGATATCAAGCGGCACAAAGCGGTTCTTATTATCGGGACTCGGAATCTTCACACCGTTCACCAACGTATAGTTATACCGTTTGTCCATACCCCGTAAAATGGCATACTGACCTTCTCCGCTACTGTTACGCTCGACCGTCACGCCGGACATACGCTGGATCACATTGGCAACCGTAATATCCGGTGACAGCTCGATCGCTTTCGCACTCATGACGTTGACCACATTCATCGCCTGCTTCTCAATCCCGCGGGCACCGGCTTCGGTACGTCCCGGATTGGCGGCTATGATCGTGACACCTTCCAGGTTCATGGCCGAAGGCTTCATGTTAAACAGTACATCCCGGCCGGACAGCGTGTTTACGTTCTGTTCCTGTGTCTCATAGCTGATATAACTGCAAACCAACGTGATGTTTTTTCCTTCCGGCACATCTTTCAGGACGAATGTCCCGTCCAGCCCGGCTGTCGTTCCCATCGCCGGATTTTCTTTCACATACACAGCAGCACCGATCAGTTCTTCGCCGGTCTGCGCATCCTTAACCCAACCTTTAACTGTCGCAGCGGTCAGATAAGCAGCCGGAGTCAAAGTCAAAAATAAAACGAGTAGTAATTGCTTCATTATTTGTTTTTCTTTTCCGCCGCAAAAGTAGAAGGTGCGGATAACAGCAACACTTCATTCTTTTTACAATTACGTTACAGGCAGAAAACAGAAGGAACAAAAAAGCTACATATTTAAACGATATCGACCGGTTAATCTACAAAAAGTCTTATATTTGCGAGTAAGAATTACACATAATAACGCATACTAATATGAAAACAAAGATTTCACTTTTACTTCTTGCCATTCTATGCAACTTCTCCGTATTTGCCCAGAGTGACTTCGACAAATATTTCGAAAAGAAAAGTCTCCGGGTGGATTTTGCCTTGAGCGGTAATCTAAAGTCACAATCGGCTGCTATCCAGGGGTTGCGTGAAGAACCGGTATGGGGAGGTCCGGTCAAGAACCTGATCGATAAGTTCAATTACGGAGGTTATTATATTAATGTCTATGACAAAGCTACGAATAAGCTGATTTACTCACGCGGCTTCAATACGTTGTTCGAAGAATGGCGCTCGACAGAACAGGCTAAGACAGAAACACAATCGTGGACAAACAGCGCTTCCGTTCCTTTCCCGAAAGTACCTATCTATGTCGAGATCACGGCACGCGACAAGGCCGACATGCAATTCCATCCGTTGCTGAAACAAGAGGTCGATCCCAAAAGTATCTTCATCGACCGGGGAAAACTGAAAGCCAATAAAGTGCATCAGATACAGAAAAGCGGCGATTCGACAGAAAAAGTGGACCTTGTTTTTATTGCTGAAGGATACACGGCGGATGAACAGGAGAAATTCGTAGCAGATGCAAACAGGTTTACAGAAGCCTTGTTCGCGACTCCTCCTTTCACGACACGTCGAAACGACTTCAACGTATGGGCTGTCTGCCTGGTATCGGAAGAATCGGGCACGGATGTTTCGGGTAAAGGTATCTTCAAGAACACTGCCCTCAATTCCGGTTATTATACATTCGGTGTAGACCGTTATCTGACAACACCGGATATGAAATCGATCCGCGATGCCGTCTGGAACGTTCCATGTGATGCAATATTCCTGCTGATAAACACAGATATGTACGGCGGTGGCGGCATGTACAACTTCTATGCCTGCGGGACAGCCGACAACCCACGGACACCTGTCGTCTTTACACATGAGTTCGGACATAGCTTCGCCGGCCTGGCAGACGAATATTTTTCTTCGGAAGTCGCCTACCAGGATTTCTATAACCTGAAATACGAACCGTGGGAACCGAATATCACAACTTTAGTCGATTTCGGCAGCAAATGGAAAGACTTATTGCCCGCAGACACTCCTATTCCTACCCCACTCGATGCCGGACATAAGGACAAAGCCGGCGTGTTCGAAGGAGGCGGTTACCTGTCGAAAGGCATTTATCGCCCGATGGATCACTGTATGATGCGCGACTACGCCCCATTCTGCCCGGCTTGCTCACGAGCCATTCTTCAGATGGTCGATTTCTTGACAGACAAGTAATAAAATCTATAGGCGCCCAGCAAACCGTAACCCATAGCTTTACAGAGGCTAAAGCTATGGGTTACGGATGCCAAAGCATAGCTTTATGGTGGTCTTTTCTCGTGTCGAATGTCTTTTCGAACGGGAGTGTTGAAAAACGCCATGATTGATTATCTGTCATCTTTCACCGAGGAGACGAAGTGTCTGCTACGGGAAAATTCATTATAAGATATAATTATTTTAACCGTACCGCTTCCCCATATTTGCTAATATCGATCAATTTATAAGTATCGACCTTGATTTTACCGCGAATGAGTTCGGGAATATTGAAAGAGAAGAGAGAACGTTCATAATAGTCCATCTCTTTCTGAGGCAACAGGAAAGGTTTGCCGGGAACACCATTTGCACCCAGATAACAAATGTAAGGCCGTGTATACAGCCCGTCATTCCGACGGCTACTGAAAACGAACCACCGGCTGTTGCTGCTCCAGGAATGATAGCTTTCGACATCGTTGCTGTTCACTTGGAGAAGGGAATCTGTTTTACCTGTCAACATGTCCAATAGTCGCAAATCCGCATCCTTGTGCCAGATCGAGAAGTTGCCATAGTCCGAAACCGTGTACATCAGAAAACGGCCATCGGGAGATACTCTCGGCAGCTTCGCGCTCCGTCCTTCCTCATTAGCGTTGTAAAGCGTATCTATCGTCTGGCCGAAACTCCGTTTTTCCGGATCGAAAGCTATGCTTTGCAGGTTGTAACGGATTTCCCGATATGACTCAGGCATCCGGCACGCCGGTGCAGAACAGAAATACAACCGTCTGCCATCCGGAGAGAATGCCGGAAAAGTCTCCATATTCTCCTCCGAAGATAAATGGGGAGCTGTTACGATTTCATGTTTCTCCACATCATAGACCACGACATCCGATCGATTGTCGAACACTTCCACCCGGTTCGCATCCGAAAGGTGAAAATCCTGTTTCGTATCATTCGTCGAGAATGCAACATATCGCCCGGACGGATGCCAGGCGGGATAGACCAAAGCGGAAATAGTCCGTTCGGTCTTCGTATCCAGCTTCTCGATATCACCATCCGTCAGTATGTAGGTCCCGGCATGTAGCGCACGTTGGTGGAAAAGCATCCGATCCGGATTCTGCATACAGAAGGAATGGCAGTTCATACAATTATTATTCGTCTGCTTATTGTCGAGAAAGGTTTCTTCCGTAAAATCCTCCAGGCAACGCTGGTAAATCCCCATCCTGTTCCACATCCGGTAGCCTGGTGCGATACGGCGATAGACCAAATAGGGATCGATTTTATCTTTGATTACTTGAATGGAAAAAGGAGGATATCGAAACCATCTGTTATCTTTGCATATATAGATCCCGACCGTAAGGTTCCCTCCAACCGATGCGTCCAACAGCCGACGCCACTTCTTCTCCGGGATTTGGAAAGAACCGTTATCCGAATTCACCCGTATTTGCTGATCTTTGCCGGAGAATAGGGCGATTGCTTCGCAAGGTTCTTTCAGTTTGAAGTTCAGCGGAGCGATATTACAAGGGACCGCGACCCCTTTATAATCGGGAAAGATTTCTATTTCACCTTCCGTTTCCTCCGCATCGGGCAATCCACCATTGCAAGAGAAAAAGAAAACCGTACAAAGCCACAACAGAGAATATAAATACTTCATAGACTATCCATTCAAATTCTTACAATAATAATAAAACCAAAAAGTGTCTCCATATTGCCGGTAAAGCCAAGGCAGCCCGTCTGCGCCATTTTTGATCTTCAGAATATCTTTCTGGAATTGTTTATAGCGCTGCACTATCTCAGGCCGGATGGAAACCCAGTCAAGGACAGAAAGGTCCTCAGTCGCCAAAACCAATGCCGCCTCCTGAAAATGAACAGGAAGGGACTGTCCCGGCAAAAATCTACCGGCATGGGACAGGAATATCTTGAACTTCTCCATTTCCTTTGCCAGCAGATAGGAACAACCTAAATATTCCCATGCAACCCGGTTTACGCCTGGTTCCGAAAGATGTCCAAACCAAAGGCTGTCGATGCCGGTCAGGCAAAGCAAATTGTCCGGCTGAAAGACCGGTATTGTCTTTACGGCAAGCTCTCCATCCTGCCCGATCTTTTCGGGATGACGAATATAACCGGCATATTTTTCCGCCCAACGCCGATATCCCGGCAACCGGCCGAGTATACCCAGATACTTATCCGCCAAAGCAAAATCTCCCCGTATCAAGCTAATCTTGACCAACCGTTGAAGCAAGCGGGGACTTCCTCCTCGCTTGGCAAGTGTCAATCCTTCCATCGCATATCCTTCCGAAAGGCTGATATCCCCGATCATATAATGGATATCACTCAACAGGCAACTCATATAATAAGTCCGGTCCCAAGAAGCCAAAAGGCTTTGCGGTCCTTTCTGGTCATAACGGAACAACCGATCGCCCAAAAGGCCTTTTTGAGCCAATGCCATATTCAAATAGTTTAGGCTGACATAATCCGTCTCCTCCTTCTCCGGATGTTCACGGATAATCGTGTCCCAGTCATTCCTTTGCTCCCAAACGGACAACTCGTTCATCCGGTTGTTCCGGACTTCATACGGTCCGGGCAGACAAAATGCGGAAAAGCAAAACAGGACGACCAACAAGCTTCCCGCAACAAATACTTTCACCGAACGCTTTCCTTTGGGAAGAACCTTCATCGTATAAGCCGTTGCAAACAGAATCAGAAGCAAGACGACAAAACGGATCCAGATAAAATAGACATAAGAATCCGGCTGCAACTGGGACTCCTGATACCTTTCCGAATAAATCCCGTCTGTCAACGGAATACCGATAGCCAAACGAATACCGATATAAGCCAACAACACCCCAGCCAAAAACACAGCAAGCGAACCAGACCATTTCCTCCTTCGGCACAAAAGACTCATGCAAACCACGACCAGACCGTAAAGTGCCGCCAACTGGCCAGTCAAACCATAGATAAGAAACACACTCACCACACCATAAAACAACTGCACCTTCATTCTCCGTATACGGATAAAAACATAAGAGAATAGCAGAAGCAGGATCAGCCCGACCGTCCCGTCCAACACGTAAAAAGAGCTCGTATGGGCCTTCAGCAATCCTAAAACAGGAAACAAGGCAAGCAACAAATTATATCCGCGCGGTGCGATTTCCTGCAAAAGCAGATAACACAAGAAACCGGCCACACATAAGAAAATACTGTTAACACACAAGACAAACAGGGAAGCAGTATAATATTGAACCAAAGCCTGCCCGACCACCGTACAAAAGCCACCGGGGACAGACAGCATATCCCGGATAACCACCCATTCGGGAATAAACAACTGCACCTCTTCCTGCCGTTGGAACGTGGAAGTCCCGAACGACCAAAAGAAAAACCAAAGTCCGATAAATACGAACAGCCAAAATACAAGCGTCCTCCCAGTCATAATCCCATCGTTTTCGTTAAAAGGAAATGAAACAAAAGAAGAGAGGAAGTCGCCTTTTGACGACTGTTCCTCTCTCCCCCGGTCTAAAGAGTAAAATTATACCTTATAGTCTTTCACATTCTACTTACTGCCGTAACCCGGGTTCTGTTCCAGCAGGTTATTAGCACCGATCAGACTGTAATGGATCGGGAAACGATTCAGGTTCGGATTGTTCGTCGCCTTATGATCCCACCAGTCTTCCGTCACATAGGCATCCCAACGGATCAAGTCCGTACGGCGGCGCCCTTCGGCCAAGAATTCCAATTGCCATTCGTCCAGCATACGGTATTTGTCCAGATTAGCAGCCGTTACAGGATCGGGATCGACTCCGTCTTCGAAATAACGCTTGCGGACTGTATTGATCAGATCGGCAGCCCCCTGTTTGTCACCGGCACGCATCTTGCATTCGGCCAGCATATAATAGATCTCGGCCAAACGGATCACAGGTACGTCCGGATCGCCTTTCCGCTTGAACTCTTCCTGAGTCGGACGCGGACTGCGTTTCGTCACACGTACCCCGGAGTTTTCTTCTGCCGTCGCAACCGTCGAAGGTAACGAAGCCACATCCGGATAAAGCGGATCTTTTCCTACCTTGGCAAAATGAGCGATCTGGTCGACAACCGTGATCACCTCTCCGGCATACTCGCGCGTACCTGTGCAAACCCATTCCGGATTCAACGGATTCACCAATTCACCCACAATAAACATACCGCGATATTTGCCATTGCCTTCATATACATAAGGTTGCTTACGGATATCCTTATCATTGAACTTCGCATACGCTCCACCCAGCTTATATGGATAACGCTTACCCGTAGGATCGAGACTCGGCACCAGTCCGAGAGCATTGTCCGAACCGGAACCTTCCAGTCCACCCAGATAGTTCTTATAGTTGTAAGGAACCATCATGCCCCAATACATGGCATCCGTCTCGGTCTTTGCATTCTGGCTGGGTACGGACCAGATCAGCTCAGGACAACGTTCGTTGTCAAATCCGAATATGTTCGTCCAATCCGTTTCCAATGCATACTGTCCGTACTTACCGTCGATAATGTCCTGGCAGATCTGGGCGGCTTCGGTAAACATCTCCTTGCCGATATAAGACTTGGCATTGAAATACAAACGAGCCTGCAAAGCTGCACCGGCTGCACGATGGATCGAACCGGTTTCCATCCCTCCCAGCTCTTCCTTGATCGGAAGATTCGGAACGGCTATTTTCAATAAGGAATCGATGAAGTTAAATGTCTCGACATCCGTCGAACGTCCTTTCACTTCGCTCTGTGTCGTCGTGTACAAAGGCACCCCTCCGAAGAAGTCCAAACCGTCCAAATAGAAAGAAGCAGCCAACGTACGTTGCTGGTTCAACATGGATTCGCGCGTACCCTCTTCAAAGCCCAATGCATCGAAATCGACATTTTCCAAATCTTCCAATGCATCCCAAGCCAAAGCGACTCCCATCGCAAAGTTGGTCCAGCCCGTCTCGACACGCGTCATGTCTTCCGTATACTCATGATGATGGAATTTCTGATAGACGGCCCCGTCATACCAGTCGCTACCACGCGTAGGCAGACAGAACTCATCCGTCCCCAGTTCCTGCAACAACCAACGCGGACTGTCGTGGGCAATGTACCAGCGCCAGTGAGTAAACGGACGGTTGAAACGTTGCCATACGGCATCTTGTGAGCTATAAAAAGTCTCCGGGACCACCTGCGAATAAAAATCAGGTTCGACACTACAGGAAGTAGTGCATAGCAGGCAGATCACTCCGGATAAAAACAATTGGAATATATTTTTCTTTTTCATCTTACAATCTTGTATTAGAAGTTAAACTGCATACCTAATGTCCAAGTACGGACGACCGGATAGAAATCGCTCCAGAACTTTTCCGTTCCTTTATCCCAGCCCGTGATATCCACCTCCGGGTTCATGCCGCTATAGCCGGTGATCGTGCAAACGTTACCCACCGTACCGTAAATACGAATCCGGTCGATCAGGTTGTTCGTGTACTTCTTCATCGGAAGCGTATAACCCAGCGTGATCGCATCGATTTTCAGGAATGTACCGTCTTCCAGGAAATAGTCGCAAATCTGCTTTTCGCCCTTGATGTGGTTGAACTTGCCGTAAGCGTCTTTCAAAACATTCAGGTTGCCCTGTCCCTGGATGCCGTAATACATATTGATCGTATTATACACGTCGAAATCGATCCAGCTACGCAGGTTGATGCCTAAATCGAAGTTCTTATAAGTCAAGGTATGGCTCCACCCGATAATCAGTTTCGGAGTATAGTTGCCTATATACTGTTTGTCGTTCTCCGTTTTCTGTGCAGCCGGGATCACCTCGCCGTCCTTGTTATACAGCAAGAAACTGCCCTCGTCATCGAACCCTGCGAACTTCCACATATAGAAAGAACCGATTGTCGAACCGGCTTCCATACGGGCTGCATCGCCCGGAGTTCCCGGAGCCACGAAACCATTACCGTTATGATAGGAGTTGTCACCCTCCAACGTCAGGATCTTTCCGGTATTATGGCTCAGGTTCATGCTGGAAGACCAAGTAAAGTCTTTTGTACGAATAATGTCGCCACCGACTTCGAACTCCCAACCTTTACTTTCCATACTACCGATATTCTGCATCTGGCTGCCCTGCGTATAAGGTGGCTGCGGGACCTTCACACTGAACAGAAGGTTATCCACCTCACGCCGATAGTAGTCGAACTTGCCATACAAGCGTCCTTCAAAGAAAGAGTAATCGACACCCAAGTTCCACTCCTTCTTTTCTTCCCATCCCAAATTAGGATTGACATTTTGCGATTTACCGTATGAGTACGCCCATGTTCCGTTCGGCATCATCCAGTTCGTGTCCGAGCCTAACATATTGGCCATATAAGTCGCACTAAAGTCATTATTACCGGTCACACCGTAACCGAAACGGATCTTCAAGTCGTCCAGCCAGTCAAAGTCTTTCATGAACTCTTCGTTCGAGATACGCCATCCTGCCGTTGCAGACCAGAAGTTCGCCCAACGGTTGTCGGCCGCAAACTTGGAAGAGCCCTCATGCCGGATAGATGCGGAAAGCATATATTTATCCTGGTAGGAATAATTGGCACGGGCAAAGAAAGAGAACAGACGTTCCGTAACCGATTTGCCGGAGCTCATGCCGGCCTTGCCATCCGTCAGGTAGCTGCCTTGCCCTATATCCCAGTACTTGATGCCATCGACCGAGAAATTATAGTTGTCCATACCGAAGTTTTCTCCGTTGACTTCAAAATAAGAATAACCGGCTGTTGCATTCAGATTATGTCCTCCTTTAAAGTCTTTTACATAAGAGAAATATCCTTCTGAAGTCAGGTTTTCCGTCTTGCTGAAAGCCAGGTGGGCATGCCCCTTACGCGAATTGTCAATCTCGCTTCGGTGTGTGCTGGGCCAATATTGGTGCAATTCCCATTGACGGTTTTCATACCCGACAACCTGCTGGTAATTCAAACCCGGAATAGGCTTGATATTCAACTTCAGGTTTACTTCCGGCTTGAACCATTTATCCAATCCGTAGTAATCTTCCAGCATGGCATCCGCAACGACGTTATAGTCCAACGATTCGTTGATCCATACGTTATAGCCTGTTTCGCTATCCGGATCGTACGGCGAGCGGGTCGGGTTGTTACGCATGGCTTGCTGGAAATTCGGATAGTGGTTGTTACGGGCAGCCTGGCGATAATCCACGGCCGGACGGACTTCCAGCCAATCATCGAACAACTTGAAAGATGCGTTCACACGTCCGCCATAATCCTGACGTTCGTCCTGCAACGCGATACCCTGGTTCTTTTCATAGAAGAAAGAAGTATAAACCTGTGCCTTTTCCGTACCCATTTCCAATGCAAGATGGTGTTTTTGGGAGAAGTTGCCCTTATTAATCAACTCATCCCACCAGTTTGTATCGGAACCGTAATCCGTACCGATATTATGTTCGGCATATTCACGGCCGGACAACATTTCGGGAGCATTGTAGTTTTGTTTTTTCGTAAACTCGTTGCTGTACGTGAGTCTCACTTTCCCGTTCGTATCCGAGCCGCTCTTGGTCGTAATCAGGATCACACCAGCGGCTGCACGTGTTCCGTAGATAGCACCGGCAGAAGCATCTTTCAACACATCGATAGACTTGATATCATCCTGCGTCAACGAACGGATATCGCCACCAGGAAAACCATCGATCACGATAAGAGGAGCTTTTCCTGAATTGATGGAAGTCATACCGCGAAGCTGGAATGTCGTACCGGAATTGGCACTTCCCAAGTTGTTCATCACCAAACCGCCGATCTTGCCTTGCAAGGACGCCGAGATATCCGCCCCGCTCACACCGACCATCAGGTCATCGGCCTTCAACGAGGTGATGGCGCTGGTCACCTGCTTCTTGTCCAAAGAACCATAGCCGATCACCACAACTTCTTCCAATGCTTTGGCATCTTCAACCAGCTTCACATGGATGGTTGCCTGGTTGCTGACCTTCACTTCCTGGGTTGTATAACCGATAAAGGAAATCACTAAAGTCGAGTTGTTGGGAACATTCTGCAAAACGACCTTTCCGTCCATATCCGAGATATTTCCGTTCGTAGTTCCTTTCACAACAACATTAGCTCCCGCTACCGGTCCCATTTCATCCTGAACCATAATTGTCACGGTCTTTCCTACTTGATCAGGCACTGCATTCTCTATCCGATCCGAGGTTAACAATTCAACATTCTCACCAGCCGCAAATACTCCTGTCGTCAGACAAAAGAGCAGTCCGCAAGTGACTTTCGATACTCGAGATATTGAACCTTTCCTTCTTAGAGGATGGCCACAATTCTGTTTTTGTTGCATTTTCTGTATTATTATAAAAAGGTTAATAATAAATCGATCTAAGCCTGAGGCTTATCACACTCTAAACAAGACTTAAAGTCTTTCTGTCAGTTTTCTCTATTCCTATCTCATAGGCCTATATATTTAAGTTGTCCATATAAACTATTTTTAATTAATACAGGCAGTTAAAATGACTATAGTCTTAATAGAACTACGGTATTTGTTTTCGGATTTTATGATATGGTTTGAATATTAACAGAAGTGGATATAGGTCTTACTTTTCATCCCCTCAAACGAAGTTTTTCAAATAAATAAGTATATCTGCAGTAGTACATTATAAGCAGTTTGAGAACTTTCCAATGTCTCTTCCTTTGAAACTTTTTGGAAATCAATCTTTTTATTTGGATATTTTTGTTTAATTTTACGCCCAACAGAATGGTATTGTTAAAACATATCCGAGGTAAGAGTTTGGTAATGTGTTTTTAATGAATTTTCAATCACAATACACGGTAGGTTTGTAAAAATACCGTAGTTCTATTAAGACTGTAGTTCTTTTCTTTCCAACAAGAAGTTTCTCCGATTGATTTTTTATAAAGGGATGAAAAGGCTTTTCTGTACTTCTGCCAGCACAAGTATTCTGATAAATCAAAATAACACCCCGTCTCTATCTTACCGGACATTTTATTACCGATCAAACAATTAGGCTGACACTTCAATATAGCAAGTCCGCCCTTACAGACTCTCCCGCAAGGTAAATCAAGCTACATTTGCATGTATTCCCTGCTCCATAGGCATATGTTCCAGGTTTCATAAGCATGTATTCGAGCATACATAGGCACATACAGACAGAAAGATAAGGACCTTTTACAACAAAAGTGCCGACCTTCATGCAAGAAAGTCGGCACTTTTATAAGATCCGGTCCCCTATTTTGAGAAAAAACATTGCCGGAAACGTTCTATTTTGTCTGGAAGCATTTGCCGGACGGATAGTTCCGGATAATCATTTTGCCTGCTATCCTCGACTATTTCTATCACGGCCGGCAGACATAAGCTGATCGGCATCCTTTCAGCAGACAAAAAGATTCATATGACTCCATTCCGGTGGCAGAACGGAAATCCTTATCTCCGCGAGAATACGATAAACACAGCCGTTCGATCCTTATCCCGGCTACAGCCAATAGAAACCGGAGCCTGTTTGACGTTTTGTCATTTTGACAAAGATCATTCCATCGGAACTTCCATCAAAAGTACGGTCGCATGTTTCAATACCTCTATGGCAATGCTGTCGGTGTCCCAGAAACCGGCGCCGTCACGTTTGGAAAGGACTGTGTTGGCAACCTCCACTTCGCCTTCGATCACGAACAGGTAAACGCCGTTCTTCTTGCCATGCAGTTTGTATTCCTTCACCAGTCCCGCATCCAACGTACCCATCGAGAACCAGGCATCCTGGTTGATGGAAGCCGGGGCGGAGCCGTCCGGCGCAATCATCACTCCCAACTCATTCTTCTTCAGAACGGGGCGGATATCATAGCTCTTATAATGAGGTGCTGTATTCTCCTCACGCGGGAACACCCAGATCTGGAGGAAATCCAGCTGCTCTTCACCGCTATCATTGAACTCGCTATGGAAAATCCCCGTACCTGCACTCATCACCTGGATATCGCCCGGAGTAATCACTTCGCTGTTCCGGATACTGTCGCCGTGACGCAAATATCCTTTCAACGGAATAGAGATGACTTCCATATTCTTATGTGGATGTGTATCGAAGCCCTCTCCCGGAGCGACAGAGTCGTCATTCAGGACCCGAAGCATGCCAAAATGTACTCGCTTCGGGTTGTAGTAATTGGCAAAACTAAAAGTGTGATGGGTCTTCAGCCATCCATGATTTGCATACCCGCGAGTATTGGCTTTATCCACTACTGTTTTCATAAATAATCCTCCTTTGTTAATTTCATCCATATAACACTCCGGATTATGGAAAAGTTGCTGATACGGGCTGGCACCGATGTCCGGATATTCTTGACTTCCCCATACACGAAAGAGAGAAAATAGGCAAAAACATAATTTTCTTTAGTCTCGACAATACATGATACAAGAGAATTGAGTACTTTTGTACCCTAATAAAATCATCCCGTAAATATAAACACTATGGCAGTTTACTTAAACGATGTATCAAGAACATTCGGCGAATACTTGCTTATTCCAGGTTTAACAACCAAACAATGTGTGCCAACCAACGTTTCGCTGAAAACTCCGCTTGTGAAACACAAAGTGGGCGAAAAGCCTGCGATCGAACTAAACATTCCTTTTGTTTCAGCGATCATGCAATCCGTGTCCGGTCCCAAGTTGGCCATCGAACTGGCCCGCAACGGAGGACTGTCTTTCATCTTCGGTTCACAACCTATCGACAGCCAAGCCGAAATGGTCCGGAAAGTAAAGAAGTTCAAAGCCGGTTTTGTAATCAGCGACTCCAATCTGACGCCCGAAAATACGTTGGCAGATGTAATCGCTCTGGTACAGCGCACCGAACACTCTACGATCGGTGTGACGGACGACGGTACTCCTAACGGTAAATTGCTGGGTATGGTGACCAGTCGCGACTATCGTGCCGAAAAGGATTCTCCCGACAAGAAGGTGAAAGAATTCATGACTCCGTTCTCCAAACTGATCGTCGGCGAACTGGGCATGACATTGAGTGAAGCCAACCAGATCATCTGGGATCACAAACTGAACACGTTGCCGATCATCGACAAGGAACAGAACTTGCAATATTTCGTCTTCCGCAAAGACTACGACAGCCACCGCGACAATCCGAAAGAGTTGTCCGGCAGCGATAAGAAACTGCTCGTAGGCGCGGGGATCAACACACGCGACTATATGGAACGTGTTCCTGCGCTGGTTGAAGCGGGTGTCGATGTATTGTGTATCGACTCGTCCGATGGCTATTCCGAATGGCAGCAGGCAACACTGCAATGGATCAAGAAAAACTATGGTGACAAGGTGCTGGTCGGTGCCGGTAATGTTGTCGACAAGGAAGGTTTCGACTACCTGGTCGAAGCCGGAGCCGATTTCATCAAGGTGGGTATCGGTGGCGGTTCCATCTGTATCACCCGTGAACAGAAGGGTATCGGCCGCGGACAGGCTACCGCATTGATCGACGTGGCACAGGCACGCGACGAATATATGAAAAAGACTGGTATCTATGTGCCCATTTGCAGCGACGGCGGTCTGGTGCATGACTATCACATGGTTCTTGCTTTGGCGATGGGTGCGGACTTCCTGATGATGGGACGTTATTTCGCCCGCTTCGACGAATCTCCGACAAAGAAGATGAAGATCGGTAACAATTTCGTAAAGGAATACTGGGGCGAAGGTTCGAACCGCGCCAAGAACTGGCAGCGTTACGACATGGGCGGCAGCGAAGCACTTAAGTTCGAAGAAGGTGTCGACAGCTATGTTCCCTATGCCGGTAAGATGAAAGACAACCTCAACCTCACACTGGGCAAAATAATCGCCACGATGTGCAGCTGCGGAGCTATCACCATTCCCGATTTGCAGAAGAACGCCAAAATCACATTGGTTTCCTCAACCAGTATCGTGGAAGGCGGAGCGCATGACGTGATCTTGAAGGAACAGAACTAAAAAACAGACTATTTATTCATAAAAAAGAGAGTATCCGGTTTTTCCAGATACTCTCTTTTTATTTAGGCTTACTTACGAATACTGTTTACTTGAATATAGAACTTAATACCTCCCCTGTCCAAGGTAAAGGTTTCTCCACATCAAACAAACGGAGGATCGTAGCTGCCGTATTCACGGTATTATTGGGTTCCGTGATCTTGAACCCTTTGCGTATTCCGGGACCGGTGATCCCCCAGGGAACAATCATCTCATTCGTACTGACTCCGCCATGTCCGTATTCAATACCTCCGTGATCCGTCAGGAACATAAAATGAGTGTCTTTATACAAGCCGTCCCGTTTCATCTTTTCAAGAAATTTCCCGATCTCGACATCCGCTTCTTCAATAGACTTGATATATTCCGGAGACATCCATTTATGTTTATGCCCGGCATGATCGGTATGCACGGAATAAAGGAATACCAAAGTGGGATTACCTTCATTAGCCTTCAGAAAAGAAAATGCCTTTTCATAATTCGGGACATAAGCATCCTGTTCCAAATAGCTGACTTCATCCAAATACTTCTTGTTATACGGATAGAACAGATTTATCCAGTTATAATAAAAAGCCGTCTTCATCTGCGGAACTGCATCCTTAAGGATTTTAAATACCGATGGATAATAACCATCACTGTCCGTATGGATGGCAGGCAGCTTGAATTTGGATATTTCCCAACTGTTGTCAACAACTCCATGCTGTTCCGGACCACTTCCCGTCAAATGGCTTGTCCAATTGGGCAAAGTCACCGAAGGCATAACCACCCGCGTATCAAGCGAAAGGGAACCATCAGCCAGCAAGGCTTCCAAATTCGGAGTTCTTGCTTTCAGAAATCCTTCCACACAGATACCATCGAGAGATATCAGGACTACACGCTTGGCTTTCGCTTTGCCAACCCCATCCGTCATAGCAGCAGCAGAAACGGGAAGAGATGCCGAACCTAAAGCCAACGCACCTGCAAGCCCTTGCTTGAAAAATGTTCTTCTTGAATTTTTCATGATAATTTTATTATACGATTTTCCCCTGAAGCAAGTCTGAAATTCTTCAACCGCTTCTCTTTATCTCCAATAACCAACTTGTCCAACTGTAAAGAACCTTTCAGGACTTCGATCGTAGCAGTATCATCTGTAACGGTACAAGTACCCCAGGCATAACCGTTGCTCCAGAAATAACATCCCGGCCGATCCGTGAAATGCATCCGTCGATCCACTCCTGAATATTGGAAATCGCTCAACGCGATTACTGCCGCCCAACTTGCCATCGAACGGGCATAGTGATGTCCGCACTCCGCCTCACTGAACGGATTCCGCTTCGCCCCGTCATGACGATCACGAATCGCACGGATGCAAGTCAAGGCCTCCTTTTCCATACCTTCGTATATCATGCCGACAGCGGCACAATATTCGAAACCGGTCATCACTTCGGCAAAGTAAGGGAAAGGGACTTCCAGACGTCCTTTCGGCCAGGAGGCCATCAGCAGGCCGGACTCATCTCCCATCACATACGAACGCATATTATTAAAGTGACGGCTGAAATCCTTCACATAATTATATTTCATGATACTTCCCAATGTCGTACGGATATGCTCCTTATCTCCCAGATATCCCAAACCGCATATATGGGCCATATACTGTCCGACCAGCTGATCGACCAGGCAACCTTTTCCCAATTGAAACGGCGGAACCTTCACGTCCGGATTCCGCATATCCAGATATTCAAATGTTTCGGGATCGGTTATCTTATGTTCATAATATTCCCCGTTAAACAGATTGGCATCCATCCAGGTGCTTCCCTGCCGGAATAAAGTATTGCATTTTTTGGCAAACGTCTTATCCTTCATGGCTAAAGCCATTTTCTCAGCCGCCTTTAAGGCTCCCATATACCAGAAGCCCATTTGAGGATTCGGGCCGAAATAGTTCACATCCATCGTGTTATGCTGCAAACCTTCCATGACGCCGTCCTGATTGCCATCCCAACCTTTGTCGGTCCAGGCATAAGCAAGCACTTTCTTGACTTGCCCCCAATTCTTTTGCAGGAACTCATCGTCTCCCGACAACTGCCAATCCCGGTAAATCTTCATGACACATCCCATCTGGCCGTCCGCCGCAGCCGAATTTCCTTTCGCTGCTTCCGATAAAGGCAAGGAAGCCCGGAAATTCATCAGCCCATTTTCTTTCGTCACATAGTTGAATTCCACATCACGCATCGTCTTTGCCAATTCACCGAAAAGAAACGGTGTCGCCACCTCGTAGTTCCAAACATGCGTGCAGCTGCCGGCACAAGAACCGAAACGATCCATCACGCCTTCCCATCCCATCAAATGTCCGCTAGGTAAACGAAAGACCGTTTGCGAACGCAATGTTGCCAGATTAAACAAAGCAGCCTCTTTGACAACATCAGGATAAGTCGATTTCAGGAAGGCATGCACAAAAGAGAGCGTCTGCCTTTCCATTTCCGGAATCTGAGGTACGATTGCCTCGGCCGCTTCCCAGGCATCCGGGAACCGAGTGCTGTAATAGTTCCCGACAATTGTTTCCGACCAAGCTTTCCGGTTCGGGAAATTCCAAGTCAGGTAGAAAGTAAACGTTTCCGTACTGCCAGGTCCAACTGTCTTCTTTACCGCCAGCGAAGCCATCGGGTCTTCATCCTCCTGTCTGTCCCGCTCCGTCAGTTCGCCATCAGCACTAAAATCATCCCAAAAGTTAAGAATACCATTATTCCAATTATCCGCCCGCGAAGAAGTCCGGTAGGTGACCCCTTCTACTGCCTGAGTGGTCAAGGCCACCGTTCCATAAGCCGGATCATTCTTATCTACCCCGTCCGAATATAGGTAGAGGCCTTGCAAGCCGTTCTTTTTACGAAACTGGTTTTTATTGTCTTTCGCGCCTGTCGGAATGTAATCTCCTTTCCAGTCCGTCCTGAACTTACTGCCGTCCTTCCCGATAAAATTGCGCATCGAACCACAAACGGCTACCTCCAAAGGACGGTCGGTCGTATTTGTCACCTCATAAGCCAACACGGCAATCGGCATGCCACTGGCATCTGCGTCTCCCGGTACCAACGGATTGAATCCTTTGACCGTCACTTTCACCGGTAACTGCCGGTCGGAAAGATGCACTTGTCCGAACGGATAAGCCGCCTCGAAAGTAGCATCGGCAAAACGCGGCATACCGTGATGGTTCACCGGCCGCCCCTCATAATGCAAATACTCCTGCGGATATAAAGGACCTGCAAGCAGGGTAGTCATAGCCTCTCCCGTCTGCGGTTTTGCATAAATTGCAAAGAAAGGTGCATTATTGCCGGTCGTCACCGTACTATATTTCTTACCAGGAACATTCATAATCTCCCAATCCCGCAACTCTCCCCGGCCTCCCAAAGAGACCGTTCCGGTCCCGATTCCTCCCAAAGGCAATGCCACCTGGTAAAGATGCTCCCGGTCATATTGTTTCAGAACCGGCCATGTTTGCGGCTTCCATTCTTGGGAAAAGACGGCTCCAGAAACTAACATACAAATCGTTAATAGCTTTAATCTATTCATAACTCCAAAATTAGTTCAAGGCATACAATGCTCAAAGGGCTAATATACTTAAATATTATCCATTTCGGCCTTTTTGAAAGAAAAAGATATCCGATATACCCATATTTGCTTCGGAGAGTTATAATCTTGAAAGGTTCAAAACTTTGCCATAAAAAAGAGGATAAGCTATGTTAGCAAAACAAACAACAACCCTTATTGGGACGTTTTACTGTTTGGATTGAAAACCCAAGCAATCCGTGTCTGACATTTTTCTCTTTTATACCCGAATTAATAAGCAACCAGCAAAACGAGCACAGCAGGAAATCGAAAAACAAAATCCCTTTATGCTCAAAAAACAGAATATCCTAACATTGTGGAAAAGCTGAACTCCCGGAGAATTGCCTATAGTAAACGAATGTGTTTTGTTGTTAACGAAACAATGTTATACAATAACTCCCTTCCCAGATCAGGATAAGAAGGGAATTATAACCCGGATTTTGCATCAATTGCATTACGATGGCTAACCTTATGCATTAGCCATCCTAACTCATAGGGTTAGCACTTGTAAAGCGATGCCTTACTTTCTATACCTTATTTACCGGATGGCAGCCTGTCTACCACCATCGGACGGACAATATTTCCTCCTAACGAAACAATACTATCCTTGACAAACATATCTACGACAAACGAATTGCGAGGATGTATCTCAGACTCACTTTTGTGCGCATGGAAAACATAGCGCATCTTACCTTCCATATCAACAAAAGGAGCACCGTGACCGACGCCAACTAGCCCATCGCACTTATGCAACACGGGATTGCCTTCGTACTTTTTCCACGGGCCGAAAGGCGAATCCGATGTGGCAAAGCCTACCGCATAGTCCTGGCTTGTATAGCCGTTTGCCGAATAAATCAGATAATAGACGCCATTCTGTTTAAAGACGGAAGGACCTTCCACTACTTTGGGAAGAACCAATTCCCACGGTTCTTCGGCCTTGAAACATTGTGTCAATGTTTCTTCCTTGATCTCTTTCAGGTTCTCTTTCAGCTCTGCGCACCAGATGACATTGCCGTCGTTGAAACGAACGAAATATAGATAGGCTTTTCCGTCTTCGTCAAAAAAGACGGAAGTATCGATGCTCTTTTCCTCGCGGATCGGCTTATGCTCGTCCTGCTTGAACGGACCCAAAGGAGAATCTGCCGTAGCAACACAAATATGCTCTTCCGTCGAATAGAACATGTAGAACTTCTTATCTTTTTCAACATAATAGACTTCCGGCGCCCAGAACATCGATTCGCCGTACGAGTTCGCATGGCTAAGCGACAAAGCCGAGGCACGTTCCCAGTATTCGAGGTCTTTGGAGTAATAGACGTCAAAACCGGTTCCGACATTCGTCCCGTAAATATAGTAGAGGCTGTCATGTACCAAGATGTAAGGATCAGCCAGAGGGACCGTCTTGGACAAGACAGTTACCGGCTTTTCTTCTTCTACTTTTCCTTCTTCCTTTTTATCGGATTCGGAATCCGAACAACTCATGCAAAAACAAAGGGAGAACGAAAACAATAAAGTAATCCATTTCTTATTCATAAAATCATCAGTTTAATTATTTAATAACAGGACGAAACGCACCGTAAGAAGGCTCCAATTTATCAACGTAAGGCCAGCCGTCTTCATCCCACAAAATGCGGTCCAACAAAACTTGCCGTTGCGCATCCAAACGTTCCAGTTCAAAAGCATGGTAAAGCATCCACGTGTTCTTTTCGTCATCTTCGAGAAGGGTGGAATTGTGGCCGGTCCCAACAAAGCGGTCATTCTTATGCAGGATTACTTCATGCTTGTTATCCAACATTTGTCCTCCCTGTTTATCGACATACGGGCCGAAAAGGTCTTTCGAACGCGCCACAACTGTGGTGTAGGTGCTTTTCTGTCCTTCGCAACAAGAGCCGATAGAGCCGATGAGGTAGTAGTACCCGTCGCGTTTCCACAGGTTGATTCCTTCGTAAGCGTTGCCAGCGATCTGGCGTTTGGTGTCAAGTTTAGGCGTGATCATCACATCATCTGTCACATCCAGTTCCATGATATAAATTCCGAAGAAGCTCCCCCAAAGCATATAATACTTGCCGTCTTCCTCATAGAAATACTGGTCGATGGAGTTCTCTACATTCACTTCACGGCTGTCAAATACTTTGCCTTTCGGTGTGAACGGACCTTCGGGAGAATCGGAAACGGCATAACCAACGGTGCTAACCCAATGATTGCCCCATTGCGCCAAAGAATAGAAAAGAACATATTTGCCTTTCACATAGCGAATCTCCGGGGCCCAAAGATGAGCACGTTCTTTGACATCCTTGTTGTCGGGCAAGAAGTCTGGACGAGTCTCATCAGTGAAGGCAGTTCCTATCTCTTCCCATTTCACCATATCTCTTGATCGAAAAATCGGCAAGTTACGGATATCTTCAGTCGCATATAAATAAAAATAACCATCTTTTGCTCGCATGGCAGTCGGATCAGGTGCAGCAATCCGTATCACCGGATTATGATAAGCTAGTTGTGAATCATCAACTTTCGGAATATCCTGCCCATCCGAATTTCCAGTATTACCATTTCCACTACAAGCAGTGCAATAAATAGCACAAGACAACAAGAAAAATTTTTTTACATTCTTCATTTTCTATCTATTTTTATGAAGAAGCTATTACAATAGTACATATCAAAAATATAAACTTTTGCAACAGCTTCTTCTTTACAAAATCATTACTTCCAACCCGGATTCTGTTCCATATTCGGGTTCATCTGCGTTTCGTTATACGGAATCGGATATAACCAATAATGGTCTCCCCCCCACGCATAATGATAAGTTGCCTGTCCCCAAACCTGTCGCAGACCGTTCACCACCTGTTTGCCGTTGTCGTCATATGTGGCAAACTTTTTGTCCTTCCAAGTCTTCCAACGAAGTTCGTCAAAGTAAATCAGGTCTTCACCAAGCAATTCCCAATACCGTTCGTTCCGGATACGTTCACGCATATCAGCTTGGCCCATCACGGTCGTTGGGACATTGGAGTTGAGCAATTGGGCACCGGCACGAGCACGTACCTGATTGACAACAGTAACCGCTTCGTCTATCTTGCCCTGTTCGTTCAATGCCTCAGCAAGGTTCAACAGAACATCAGCATACCGGATTTTCGGCATATCAATACCAGTACCTTTTTGGCTACCTTCACCGACTCCTTCCGTCACGAATTTACGGTTCAGATAATAAAACATCGCCTGCGTATCAGTACGCAAATCACTCGCTTCACGCGTAATCGTACCATCCGCATTTTGTGTTTCTATCCACTGGCTACGGAACGGATAGCGGTTTGTAAAGTAATTATCAGCACCTCCGTCACCTCCTAAATAGGTGGCATACGGCGTAATGACACTCATTTCTAAACGCGGATCACGCTGTTCGTAAGCCTTGCGAATACGAGCTTCATTGCCACTCGGCAGATAATAATCCATATTGGCCCCCTGCTCTTTCGCATTTGCGATTTCTGATTCCGTCAAGTTATCACGCAAGAAAAAGACACGGCGTTCATTGACCGTCAACTTATAATACTCGGGAATGATCTTCGACCAGTCGAACTTGCTTCCATCCGCACACTCATAGGTATCAACGAAATCCGGATTGACCAAATAGTTATTCCACATGGAACCATAAGTACAACGATTACCAAATCCCCGGTTCTTAGAATTCCAATAACCATCCTCTTCGATGCACTGGACAGAGAAGATCATCTCATCACACTGCTCATTGACCTCCTTGAACAACATCTTATAGGCATTCGCACCGGAAGTAAACAGGCGATAACCACAATCACCGACCTTTTTGAAGTCAGCTTCAGCAGCCCCCCAGTTCTCCAACCACAGGTATATCTTGCCTCTGAGCGCATACGCTGCACCTTTCGTAATGTGACCATAATCATTGTCGCCGCTGTTGTATTTATCCGGCAAATTTGGCTCGTTGATGCAATCAGTCAAATCCTTAATCAACTCATTCCAGAGATCCGTCATAGAAAGACGGCTACCCTTCGCTTCTTCGATGTTCTTGATTGGCTCTGTATAATAAGGAACACCACCAAACAGCAAGTTCAATTCATAATACCAATAGCTACGGAGAAATTTGGCTTCAGCAATCAAACGTGCTTTCTTCGCTTCCGGAAGCCCTACCACATCCGGCATATTAGCAATCACATCATTGCAACGGATGATAAACTTATAGTTGTCATGCCAAATCCAACTCGGACCATCTCCTGATGTCGTCTGGTTGCCAAACAGCATACCAAAGTTACGCCAGTTCGCATCGCGATCCATCACTGCCGAAAAGCAATCGAACCACATATTATAGTTATCATTATACAAATGGTTCAATCCATTGTATAAGCCGGTAACAGTCTGTTCAGCCATCGTGGCATCTGCCCATACCTCTCCTTCACTCGGCTGGTTTTTCGGAGTCAAATCCATATCTACACAACCTGTAAAGAACAAACCTGACAAAATTGTTGCTGAAAAAAGTTTTGCCATGTCTTTTATAATTCCCAAATTATTCTTGTCCATACTTTTTTTCACAATTTAATTAGAATGTCACATTAACACCAACCGTATACTGGCGGATCGGCATATAACCGTCACCGGCCATACGTTCCGGATCGCTACCTTCGAACTTAGTGATTGTCAGTAAATTTTCGCCAGACAGATAAACTCGTGCATTCTGAATGAAGGCTACTTTCATCCATTCTTTCGGAAAGGTATAGCCTATCGTCAGGTTTTTCAGCTTTATGTAGTTACCATTCTTCAGATGCCAAGAACTGGTAGCACTTGCCTGACCGCTGTTCTGATAACCAACGAGACGTGGCGTTTCGGAATAAATGTTCGTACGCGGATCATTCGGATTTTCAGGATCGAAGAAATAGTGATCATAAGCAATGTCATATCCGAGACCATATCCGTGCGTAACACTGACGCTGTTTTGCGTTTGTTTGTAATAATCGATCTTGAATCCGGCTGCTCCCGCCCAGTTCATCGATAGGTCAAAGCCCTTCCATGTCATGCTTGCCTGCAAGCCGAAGTAGTATTTCGGTCTCCAAGAAACACCTTGAAAATCGCGATCGTCATCATTACCATAAATACCATCTCCGTTATAGTCAGCATAAATCATATCCCCATACCAAATCTTATCTTTGCCGATCGCTTGGTTTGGGTAAAACTTATAACCAGCATCAAACATCGCCTGCAACCATTTCATATCAGCCTCAGTACGGATCATTCCGTCTTTCGGTCCCCCATTAATATTCACTGTCCCATCACTATTGAAATAAGAACCGTTACCTTTGTATGGATTCATCATATAATATTCATTCATCTCGTGGCCTTCCACGATCAAGTTGGACGAACCGTTTGCTACCGTACCAACATTCTGATACCACACTTTTTTGCCGTTGGCATCCGTACGCCATTCGCGGACCAACTCCCCTTTATATTTCGTCACTTTATTCTTATTATAAGTAAAGTTTCCTGAAACTGAGTAAGAGATGTCTCCGACACGGTCATTCCAACCCAAAGTAATTTCAAGCCCTTTGTTGTTAACACCTGCCAGATTCTGGAGCGGAGAAGTAAATTGGTTCAGAGATTCCGGAAGCGTCGGGCGATATAAGATTCCATCCGTTTTTTTGTCATATACTTCGATCGTTCCGTTCAAACGGTTGTTCAAAACACCGAAATCAAGACCTATATTGGTAATAGCCGTTTCCTCCCATTCCAAAGCGTAGTTGGAGAAAGTAGTCATGGCTAAACCATTGGATTTATTGCTATTGAACGCATAGTTGTAACCTGAACCGTAAAGTGCCTGCCACTCGTAATTACCAATGGAATTATTACCCAACTTCCCCCAAGATGCACGCAGCTTCAAATTACTCAACCAATCTATATCTTTCATGAATTCCTCTTCAGATATACGCCAACCGGCAGAGAAAGAAGGAAACAGACCCCAACGAGAATCGGGAGAAAAACGAGAAGAACCATCATAACGCATGTTCATTTCGAACAAGTAACGATTGTCAAATGCATAATTGATGCGACCGAACCAAGAACGAGAAGAATATTCGTATGAAGAACCCTTAATATAATAAGGATCCGTCATGGCATCAAAGTCTGTCAAATTGACACTTGACATACCTTCCTTACAAATATCCACTTCGTCTCCCCAGTTACGCGATTCTTCATAACCGATCAATGCACCCACATCGTGCTTTCCATAAGTATGCGCCCAACTCACCAGCATATTGGTTTTCCAGTACTTTTCACGTCTTTCCCAATCATACACCTTATAAGTAGCCATATCCGTAGAAGTCGGAGGCGTACTCAAAGTCATTGTACGGTTGAAACTGTACTGTTCTTTATAATCAGAAGGTTGCCATCTGTGATGGTTTGTAAACTGATCATAATAAAAGTTGGCTGTAAACTTGAAGTCTTTCAAGAACTTCACTTCTATATACGGGTTCACGAAATATTTGTTCTGCTTGTAGTAACCATACGAGTTACTCATATTCAGCAATGGGTTTCCTGCCTGCCCGTCTTCTTCGTTAGTTTCGATTCCACCATATTTGCCGTCATAATAAGGATAAACACCTGGGGTCACCTTCTGCATGTTCAATCCCCACATATCGCCCAGATTATTGCGATCCTGATCGGCGTTATACCCCCAAGCACGCATTCCTACAGTCAGGAAATCGGTTACTCTCGACTCGATGTCACTACGCAAATAATATTTCTTTACCCCCGACTCGATAACCAAACCTGGATTATTCAGGTAAGTACCCGAAATCGCATAGTTAGTACGCTTTTCCGCACCAGTCAAGCTGATAGTATGTTCCTGCATCCATTTCGGGTCATAAACGACATCATACCAATCCGTATTCGGATGCGTCACATAATTCGGTATGCCAGCGACATTCGTCGCGTTCGGGTTATTAGCTGCTTCACGCCACTCATTGATCGTCGACTGGGAGAACTTGGCCGCCTGGTTCGTGTTGAGATAACCTTCGTTGACAAACTCCATATAATCCGCATAATCCGTTACCTGACGAATCAGCTTGGCCGGAGTCTGGTAAGAAAACTTGCCCGAATAGGTCACATTGATTTTTCCATCCGAACCACGTTTCGTCGTAACCAAGATTACCCCATTAGCCCCTCTGTTACCGTAAATGGCACAAGAAGCGGCATCTTTCAAGATGGAGATCGAAGCCACATCATTTGGATTCACTTCATTGAGGCTCATCTCCATTCCGTCCACAAGGATCAGTGGGCCAGCATCGTTCATCGTACCCACACCACGGATCAAGATGGAAGAACCTTCGGCATTCGGCTGGCTACTAGTATTCATCACATTGACACCAGCCGCCATACCTGACAACGATGCGGCGATCGTGGTAACCGGACGGCTCAGCTTCTCATCCGTAAAATTTAGACTGGCTACAGATCCGGTCAAATTCACCTTCTTCTGAGCAGCATAACCGACAACAACAACTTCTTCAAGAGCTTGGGTGTCATCTTTCAATACGATTTCGAAAGCCCCTTTATTACCCACTACAATCTCTTGGGCCATGTAACCGATATAGGATACCGAAAGTTTAGAATCGGCAGAAACGCCTTCCAGCGTAAATTTCCCGTCCATATCGGTTATTGTTCCGTTGGTAGTGCCCTTTACCGAAACATTCGCTCCGACAACCGGTTCGCCATTAACATCGCGGACAACTCCGGTGACAATCTTTCCCTGCTGGTGAACGCCAGCCTCCTTGACAGTTATGATAATGTTTTTATTCGATATCGTATAACTACAATTCGGGAGAATTGTAGTCAGTATATCTGATATACTGAGATCCTCAGCATTCAATGTGACACGTTTGTCCACGTCTATTATTTCGTCATTATAAAAGAACGTAAACTCACTGCAATTTTCAATTTTCTTTAATACCTCTTTGACTGTTGAGTTTTTCATATTGAGGCTAATCCGGACAGTCTGAGAATAAGACTCTGTAGCATAAAGCCCACTTAACATGAAAGTTAACATAAACAGGGCTAAATTCATCACCCTGGTTTCTTTTTGAATAAAAGAATACAAAAGACCCTTTCGGTTAAAATAAATCATATTCTATATAGATTTTCAGTTAAACTTTATCGCCGAAACCAAATACCGGACGATAGATTAATTATTTTTTTCGACAGACGAATGCAACCCACATACACCTATCCTCTTTTTTCACAATAACATCATTTGTCTATTCCCATAAGCAATCTGTTTTTAAAGTTAAACATTTATTTTCGAGGAGTTATATATACTTTATTTTTCTTTATCTCATACCTAATCGGAGCAATCAGACTCATCGCCTCCATCACCTCTTCGATGCTCTCCTGCCGGATTGTGAAAGAAAGACGAGTGGCAGCGGCAAACTGCTTCGGGCATTCAATGTCCATATTATAGCGTCCCTCCATACTGATTAAGATATCAGCCAGACAGTCGTTGTCAAATACCAGGCGGTCTTTGATCCAATCGGTATATAAACCGGCTTTGGCTTCTTCGACAGAGGCGGTCTGATCCGACTTACGGTATCTAAACAGTTCATCCGGTTTCAAGTAAACCGGATCTTTCAAGGCTTTTCCCGATATCTTCACACTACCGTTCAGCAAAGCGGTCTTTACAAATTCACCGGAAGAATAGCTATCGAGATCGAAGCAGGTCCCCAAGACCTCTACATCTATCTCTCCCGCCTGTACGACAAAAGGCTTTTTCGCATCTTTCGCCACCTCGAAATATGCTTCTCCCTCCAAAGAGACCAACCGTCTGTCATCGGCAAATTGATTCGGATAAGTCAGTTTAGTTTCCGAATTCAGCCAAACCACCGATCCGTCAGGCAACGTGAACCGGCCTTTGCTTCCTTTTGCCGTAATCAGTTGGTTTTGCACGATGACATCAGGAGCGGAATGCTCCTTCCAACTGCCGATACCATAACCGATTCCCAGCAAAAGCAACAAGACGGCAGCAATCCGCGTCCAACGCAAAACCACCGATAATGTATTTCTCTTCGCAGGCAAGTTCCTCTCCATCCGTCCCTGCTCCAGCAAGATACGGTTTTTCAGTTTCCCCAAAGCGATATCGATCTCCAGCTCGTTTCCGGCAGCGACATTACAAGACAGCCACAGGTCACGAGTTGCAATAAAATCATCCCGATTATCATCCGATTGTTTCAGCCATCGAAGCAATAGCCTCTTCTCTTCCAGTTCAGCCGAGCCATCCAGATAACGGATTATGATTTCGTTGATATCGTGTGTTTCTTCTTTCATTACAGATTCATTTATTAGTAATACAAAAAAAGGTAGTTTTACCCTACCTTCATCCTACAAAGAATTAACGTTTCTTTTTATTCTCCGGCATGAAACTTTCGTTCCACCCTCTGGCTGTCTAAAGAGAAAGACAAGTGACAGCCAACACTAATAAAGGGAATAAGTCCCTTTGGATAAGATATTCTTTCAACCCGGAAAGAGCCTTGCTAATCTGCTTTTCAACCGCTTTGATACTAATATTCAGTTGTTCCGCAATCTCACGGTTCTTCAATCCATAGCTCCGGCTTAACATAAATATTTTATGGCATTGAGGGGGAAGCGTGTTTATATAAGACATGATTTCTTCTTCCAGTTCTTTCAATAACAAGCTCTGCTCGGAATTTTGCATATAAGAGGAAACGTACTGATCCAATATATCCGTCTCTCTCTCAGGTTTCAAAGGGTATACATCCTGTTGTTTCTTATCCAACGCATTCAGAGCATGCGTATATACGGCTTTGAAAAGATAAGACTTTACAGATTCATCCTCAAAACGGATACTTTCACGCCGCTTCCAAAGTTCATAAAAAACATCCTGAACAATATCTTCCGACAAATCCTTATCATTCACAAAACGGAAAGCATACGCCCGCAAAGGTTTGTAGAAACGCTTGAACAGTGTTTCCAAGGCTGCAAAATCCTGAACATATATCTCTCCTGACATGAATTTGTTGTTTTATAAAAAGCAAAAATACAGATATTTTTCATTTAATGCCGGCAGAAGGGGAATATTGATAACTATATAAGCAATATTGCCATTTACAATGCAACCATATTATCACTATCTTTGTTTTATTAATAATAAAAGGAAACAACATGACACCGATTGAATTAACAAAAACGGAATTTATACAGCGAGTAGGAAACTTCGAAGAAAGCCCCAAAGATTGGAAATACGTAGGCGACAAACCTTGTATCGTAGACTTTCATGCTCCCTGGTGCGGCTATTGCAAACGTCTGGAGCCGATACTCGATGAGTTTGCAAAAGAATACGACGGAAAACTCTACATCTATAAAGTCAATGTAGACAACGAAGAAGAACTGGAAGCTGCTTTCAAGATCCGGACGATCCCGACTTTGCTCCTCTGCCGCATGGACGGGAATAAAGAAATGATGCTCGGCACGATGGGTAAACCGGAACTTCGCAAAGTGATCGAAGGCATCTTATAATGTCTCTATCAAATATTAGAATACAGAAGGTATGAATCAGGAAAGCCAAGCGCTAATTCTGATTCATGCCTTCTACTTTTATACGGATCGAGCCTGGAGTCCGTTGGAAGCAGGAACAAAACAGATTCAGATCATTCGTCTTTTGCATGAAATCCTGTAATATCCGGCATTCCTCATCCGACCATGTTTCATAATGACGGGGATATTGTTTACGAACTCTCATTATCGACTCGGATACGTCCGTTTTCTTGATTCCCAATTGCCGGATACGCTTTTTGAAACCGGCCAGATCTTCATCCGTACAGTTGTTTACCGGATCGGCATCAAAGAAACTCGGACAAATCTTATTCCCGACCTGTTCCTGTTTCGTTACAGAGACAGGAATAGGTTCGAAAAGAACGGATTCCGGTTCTATTGCACCTAACTCCTTCCTTAAGTTTGAAATATGCTTCGCTGCTTCTGGAGAAATCAGTTTCACGGAACATTCATGACGGGAATAACTCCCATTTCTACGTGCAGAAAGCCAGTTAAAGGAACCTTCCACCAATACTGAATCATCAATCGCAAGCGATTTATTATGAATGCCTTTCAACAGAATCAACTTAACACCGTTTTCGGTTAAAGCCTTCCGTCCGGCAACGGCCTCCTTCCGCAACACACCGGTTTGTTTGTCACAATCTAAGCGGAAATCCGAATACACCACGACTTCCACACCCCGCTCTACCGCTTCCCGCATCAGAGGAATAAGATTATCATGTTCAATCGCCTGGATCGATATAAAAGGAGATACGATCAGCAACCTTTTTGTCGCATCTTTAAAGGCTTGCCGCAACAAACCGGTGTGTTCCTTCAATGTCGATAAACGTTCGGCCGGCTGGTAGCGGCAAAGCGGTTCCTTTTGCCGATAGATGAAATTGCCGGACACTTCGTTCGCAGGATCGTCAAACAACCATTTTGCCAGGTTACCGACGGGCGTATTTCGTTCGGGATGGAATATATTCATATTCCCGAACACCAGAAAATGATACTGCGCACGCGAAACAGCCACGTTGAGCATATTGTACTTTCCACCTTGCTCCATAAAAAAAGAAGCATCACCGGGAGAATTGACCGATGAAAAGATCACGACCGGACACTGCGCTCCCTGCAAAGAATGAACAGTACCGATCGTCATACCGGCAAACGCTTCTGCCTCCGGCGACTGTTCCGCAAGACTACGGATGATTTCTTCCTGCGCCTTAAATGGGGTGACTACAGCCACTATTTTACGGATCGGCTCCTTGTAAGCGCTTTCCAACTTATCTTTTTCCGTTTCCAGCCAAGAGACGATTGCTGCCGCTTCCGCTCTGTTCAAGACACTGCCCGTCGCCCCTTTTTCACTGACTCCGTTTACATGGACATACCCTTTAGGCGGCAAGTCTTTATACTTCACCTTGTTTCCTTTCTTCGGCAGCAAACGGCCGTGATACACATAGTCGTTACAATAAGCAATGATAGGATCGAGACAACGCCTGTGTTCGGTCAAGAAAGCGCCTCTTTCACCGGCGACTTCGAAACTGCAACTCTTCCGCGCCATCTTCATGATGCTTCCGGACGAAGACAAGAAACCGTTTTCATGCAGAAACGCATACCGATCATCGGACTCGGAGGATACTAAGCCAAAACGTTTCAGATTAATACTGGAATATTCGTCCGAGATGGACCATATCGGTTCGATCTGTTCCACGTCTCCCACTAAAATAGCTTGCTTGGCAAGGCTGAAAGACGGAATTGCCAGTTCGGGAGATACCTGCCCCGATTCATCCACAATCAGCAAATCGATCGCATCATAGAGCGGCGCATCCCACTCCCCATTGTCCGCACAAACCATGTATTTCGGCAAAGAATGGAAAGTCGAAATAAAAACAGGCATCACACAGGCCAAACGCTTCAACCGTTCGGTGTAATCCTCTCGGCCACGTGTCTCCCCCTCTTTATCGCATCCGGCCAAGCGGCGGATGAACTCGGCTTCCCGGTCATGGATGGCATACCAGAACAAAAGATAGCGGTAACTGATATCCAGCCGCACCGCCATATCTTCCGTATAAGGAAGGGCATTGTATTCCGGATTGGCAACCAACTTGTCATAGCATGCCTTAAAATCTTCCGTCTGCTCCCAGCCGCATATCACATCTTCATAGCTTGGATGTTTTTGAAATTTACGGAGCAGTTTACTCAGAAAACCTTTATCCGCCATCTCTTTTCCATATTGTTTGAGACTGGCAACATTCAAGCAGGTTCCAATCTCATCCCGCATCTTCCTCATTTGCCTGCGAAGGAAACGCTGGCATGCAACTTCATCCCGGCAAGATGTCTGAAAGAAACGATTGAAATGTTCCAGATAGAACCCGCGATATTCTTCCAACCGGGCAGGATCGTCATAATCATTCGGAAAGCCTTCACCTTTCGTATTGAACATCATTTTGTACTGATCCTTTTGTTCGTCTTTGCCTGACAGATACAATCCCAACGTATCCAAACCGGGCAGCCAGCGGAGAGTCAACAGGTTTGCAGGCTTATCGCCAGAAGGCTGTTCGATCTTGAAATCTTTCAGGATATTGGTAATCGCCTGGTTATTGGCGGAACTGGCTACGATGATATCCTGATCATCAGGATGCTCCAGTACGGCATGGACGATCCGGTTGGCAATCACCGTCTGTAAAAAGGTCGTCTTGCCTGTTCCCGGAGGTCCGTTAACGGCAAAGATATCGGAACTGTCCGGGTCCGTATACATGGCAAGCGTCTCACGCTGGGAGACGGACAGCGGAAACTCGCCGCTCATCTGTGCCCAATGGTCTTTATTGCAATAAACTTGCTGTCTATCCGGCACAGGCAGCAATGTTTCCAGCTTTTTACGGATCAGAAGTTCCAGTAACGGATGGGAAGATTTACTTTCCAATAGCTTGTCATACAAGTTGATGATCTTTTGTGCCATTCCTCGTCCGGGAGCTTTCACGACAATGATTTCAGGCTTGTCGGCATAATTCATTTCCCGGAAAGTCAAGCCGGTCGCATCTTGGAACAGTTTTTCGCAGGCACTCCAATATATCTTCCAGTCCGTCTCTTCGGTATCGAACTCGCTCAAGAGCCGGTCCACATTCGAAAGGGATGCAATCGTTCTGTCATTGCGCGCATTCGGAGACAAAAACTTACGGACAAAAACCGGAATACGTTCAGACTTGTTGTCGCAGACCTGAAAAGTGCCGTCCGGCAACAATGTCGCGGAAATCAGGAAGGGGTACTCCGGAGTATTCTGTCCGGAAGCCCACCCGTTTTCGTACTCAGGAAGAAAGACACAAGGAGCAATCTGTATTTTACGTTTCTCGTCATCCGTCTTTTGCTTCCCTTTCGGGAAAAGCAAGGGAATGTCTTTGCGAAGTATAAATTCCGGAACCTTGTCACCTATCCGCAATGTAACCCGCGCTTCTTTCTTTAGCGACCTGCTCCTTCGTTCGGCATCCAGCAGGCAGTTTTTCCAGTATTTCAGTAGTTTTTTGTCCATTCGATCAGTAAGCCGTTTGTTGTCTCTTTCTATTTCTTTTCCCGGACGGTTATATGAAAACAACCTTGCTTGCGTTCGTGTTTGACATAGCAACGCTCTTCCCGTTTCAAATCACGCAAAACCATTGCCAATACCATTTTCAACCGGTCTTTGTCGATATTCAGAGTATCGCTCTCGTCTACTTTGGTATAACGGGCCCAGGAGACATCAAAAGTCGTTCCGTAGCGGTGGGCCGAGTTTTGGGAGGAATTGGTATTTCTCTTTTTCAGGTTCTTGACATCATCGACCGTACGGGTGACACTGGTCACTTTGATTTTATAGACCGAAGCATTCAGATTGCGTAAGGAATCCTGGAAATTATGCCCGATATCTTCCAGCAACTGTGCTGCCGAAGGGATCAGATATGGGATGGAATGCGTCAGCTTTTCCACTTCATAATACTCATTGGTTTCGATCTCTTCCATCTCCTTTTTTACTTTCTCCGCTTCTTCACGGTTCGATGCCGGTTTGATGCCGATACGTTTCGCTTCGGCCAGATGTACATCGTTCAGGTCTTTGAAATCGCGGTTATAGCTTCCGTTATACCAGATACGTTTCAACTCTCCGCGTTCTTCCTTTTTTCCACAAGACGAACATATCACTGCCACCGAGCAAGCAGCCACTATCAACCCGATACTACATATTATCTTTTTCATCATTTTTCTTTTAGCGGAAACAAAAGTAACCAAGATTCACTGATTTCAAAATATTTATGACTATTTTTGTGAATTCTGAATATAAACCCAAATAGTTAATTGTATGGACGCATTGGAATTAAAACTGTCACTTATCGAACAACTGAAAACGATCGACGATGTAAAACTGTTGACACAGATCAAAAATTTGATCAGCATAGCAACAGAAAAGAAAGAAACGCGCTATCCGGCACAGATGACGCTGGACGAATTAAAGGAAGTGTTGAAGAAATCGAGAGAAGAATCCAAAAAAGGATTAGGTATGACAACGGAAGAATTACGTAAACGATACCCACTATGCGAATAATAATAAAGTGGTTACCTCAAGCCATTACCTTACTTGACAACATCTACAGATTCTACAGTGAAAAAAGCCAGACCGCAGCTATCCGTTTATACAACAGACTATTGGATTCTGCCGAACCTTTACGCATTTTTCCGCAAGCGGGCCCTATCGAACCGTTACTGAAAGGATATGATTGTGAATTTCGTTCCCTTGTCGTCGAAAAACATTACAAGCTGATTTACACGGTTACCGACGAACTAATCGAAATCCATGCCGTTTGGGATTGCCGCCAGGAAGGATGGCACCTGCAAGAAATGTTCAAATAATCTTCGTGAAGAGACAACAAAATGCCCCACAATTTATCTTTACATAAAGAATATTACTAATTTTGTCTGCCTGAACGAGAGTGGTAGAAAACTCGCGACAAAGGCAAAACTAAAACAAATTGAATGATTGAACGAATTTATATTCTTGAGAGCGTAGACCCGGTTATATTCTACGGAGTAAACAATGTCAACATGCAGTTGATCAAGACATTGTTCCCCAAGCTACGCATTGTGGCAAGGGGAAATGTGATGAAAGTGATAGGAGACGAAGACGAATCGGAGCTCTTTCTCAAGAAAATTCGCGAGGTAGAAAAATATTGTGAGGAATTCAACTCGCTGAGCGAAGATGTCATACTGGACATCATCAAAGGCAAAGCCCCGGTGATCACCAAACAAGAGAACCTGATCATTCACGGGATGAACGGCAAACCGATCGTCGCCCGCACGGAAAACCAGCAACGCCTAGTCAAAGCATTCGAAGAAAACGACCTCGTCTTTGCCACGGGCCCTGCCGGAACAGGTAAGACATTCGTCGCCATAGCCCTCGCCGTTAAAGCACTTAAAAACAAAGAAATCCGCAAGATCATCCTAAGCCGTCCGGCAGTAGAGGCCGGTGAGAAATTAGGATTCCTCCCCGGCGAGATGAAGGACAAACTCGACCCGTACCTCCAACCTCTGTATGACGCCCTGCAAGACATGGTTCCCGGGGCCAAGCTGAAGGAATACATGGAGAACAACGTGATCCAGATCGCCCCCCTAGCCTTCATGCGCGGGCGGACGTTGAACGATGCGGTCATCATCCTCGACGAAGCGCAGAACACGACGACCCACCAGATCAAGATGTTCCTCACCCGCCTCGGAATGAATGCAAAAATGATCATTACCGGAGACGTGACACAGATCGACCTGCCGCCGACAGCGACCTCCGGTCTCGTACAGGCCATGCAAATCCTGAAAGGCGTAAAGGGAATCGGCAAAGTCGAATTCGAGAAAAAGGACATTGTCCGCCATAAACTCGTCCAACGTATCGTCGAAGCCTACGACAAATTCGACAGCAAGCATGGCAAAGGCGGTTCGAGAACCGTCTCCAAGGAACAGCAAGAAGAGATAAAGAACAATATTAATAACAGTCAGGACGCCCGATAAGCGCCCCATAAAAACAAAGATATGAAGAAGGCATTAACAAAAACAGACTTCAATTTCCCAGGACAGAAGAGTGTCTATCATGGTAAAGTACGCGATGTGTACAACATCAACGACGATGTATTGGTGATGGTTGCAACAGACCGTATCTCGGCATTCGACGTAGTCCTGCCGGAAGGTATCCCTTACAAAGGACAGATGCTGAACCAGATCGCAGCCAAATTCCTGGATGCAACTACCGACATCTGCCCGAACTGGAAACTGGCTACTCCCGATCCGATGGTGACCGTAGGCGTGATGTGCCAGGGATTTCCTGTTGAAATGATCGTACGCGGCTACCTCTGCGGAAGTGCATGGCGTGCTTATAAGAGCGGCGTGCGTGAAATCTGCGGTGTAAAACTGCCGGAAGGCATGCGTGAAAACGAACGTTTCCCCGAACCGATCGTTACCCCGACGACAAAAGCCGAGATCGGCGAACACGATGCCGACATCTCCAAGGAAGAAATCCTGGCTAAAGGTCTGGCCACTCCCGAAGAATACGAACTGTTGGAAAAATACACGCTCGCCCTCTTCAAACGCGGTACGGAAATTGCTGCCGAACGCGGCTTGATCCTTGTCGACACAAAGTACGAATTCGGCAAGCATGGCGGCAAGATCTACCTGATGGACGAAATCCATACACCGGACTCTTCCCGCTATTTCTACAGCGAAGGCTACGAAGAACGTTTTGCCAAAGGCGAACCGCAGAAGCAACTCTCCAAAGAGTTTGTCCGCGAATGGCTGATGGAAAACGATTTCCAAGGCAAGGCTGGCCAGAAAGTTCCCGAAATGACTCCGGCTATCGTAGACGGTATCAGCGAACGTTATATCGAACTGTATGAACACATCACAGGCGAGAAGTTCGAAAAAGGCGATACGGACAATCTCCTTTCCCGTATCGAAAAGAACGTAACCGAATATCTCAACAAATAAGATAAACGGATATGGCGAAGTACGGTTCAGAACAGATTCTACCCTACAACAACGAGGAGCACAAAACGACACAAGTCAGGCGCATGTTTGACTCCATCGCCGGTACATACGATCAGCTGAACCATACGCTCTCGCTGGGTATCGACAAAATATGGCGCAGGAAAGGAATCGCTTTCCTGCGTCCTTTTTCTCCCGCCTCAATTCTCGATATCGCCACAGGCACGGGGGATCTGGCCATCTCCATGCACCGCCGCCTGAAAGCCGACCGCATCATCGGGGCCGACATCTCGGAGGGCATGATGGAAGTCGGACGGCAGAAAGTCGCTGAAGCGGGATTGTCGGACCACATCACGTTCGAATACCAGGACTGCACGGCACTGACCTATCCGGACAACTCGTTCGACGCCGTCACCGCCGCATTCGGAGTACGGAATTTCGAAAACATAGAACAAGGTATCACCGAGATGTACCGGGTTCTGAAGCCGGGGGGCCATCTGATGATCCTGGAACTGTCCTCACCGGTACATTTCCCGATGAAGCAACTCTACAACATCTATTCGAAAGTCGTGATCCCTACCGTCGGGCGCCTGCTATCAAAAGAGCATACAGCCTACAGTTACCTGCCGGCCTCCATCAAAGTCGTTCCACAAGGGAAGGTCATGACCGACCTGCTCAGCCGGGTAGGTTTCAGCGAAGCCCGTTCGCACACTTTCACCTTCGGCATTTGTTCGCTATACACGGGCAGCAAGGGCGGTTCGCAAACCACCCCAACAGTATAAATCATCTTAAATTTACAGGTCATGCAAAAATATGGTTTAATAGGATATCCCCTCGGACACTCTTTTTCAAAGAACTACTTCAACCAGAAGTTCGAATCCGAGAACATTGATGCAACTTATCTGAACTTCGAGATCCCGAACATCAAAGATCTGAAGACTGTATTAAAAGAGAACCCGGAATTGAACGGTCTGAATGTCACCATCCCCTACAAGGAACAAGTCATTCCCTACTTGGATGACCTGGACGAAGACGCTCGCTTGATCGGAGCCGTCAACGTCATCAAATTTACGAAAGGCCTCTTCGGCAAAAAACTGAAAGGCTACAACTCCGACATCATCGGCTTCAAGCGCTCCATCGAACCGCTCCTGAACGAAACACATCGCAAAGCCTTGATCCTGGGAACGGGTGGTGCGTCAAAAGCAGTCTTCCAAGGATTAAAACAATTGGGTGTCGGCGCCACGCTGGTTTCCCGTAAACCGAAAGAGCACTGCATCACCTATGAAGAAATCACTCCGAAGACAATGCAGCAGTACACCGTCATCGTCAATACGACCCCGTTAGGCATGTACCCGAATATCAACGCATGTCCCGACATTCCTTACGACCTGCTCACCCCGGACCATCTGTTGTACGACCTTCTGTACAACCCGGATGAAACTCTCTTCATGAAGAAAGGGAAAGAAAAAGGAGCCGTCGTCAAGAACGGCCTTGAAATGCTCCTGCTACAAGCATTCGCGGCTTGGGAAATCTGGCAGAAATAAAGCATAGCTTTACGACTCCTAACCCATAGCACTAGAAGGCATAACCCTATGGGTTAGGATATATATACCGATACTGAAAAAAACAATTCAACTCCGGGTTAATACGAAATCGGGGGTGACAAGGTAGTCCAACCGATAAACCGCCCCTTCTTCCGTACGGGTTTCATAGACGGTGAAACTCCCTTCTTCCGCATAGGGAAACGGACGGACATGCAGATGGTGAAGGAAGTCGACTTCTTCCTGCCCGATCATCTTGAAAAGCGTCTCTTTTGCACACCAATGAAGCAACAAGTGCTCCGTCTCGTGCTCTTTGTCGATACCCGCCTCTTCTTCCGGATTCATAAAGCGACTGCGTATCCTCGACACCCTCCCGGAATGGTATTCGATGTCGATACCGGCGGCAGGACGGTTCTGCAACAGAACGGCGGCATAACCTTTCGTATGGGAAATGCTGATATGCAAAGACGAGCCGGACAGGTAAGGCGCACCGTTCGGACGATAGGCTACGCAGACCGGGCCGCCCGTAAGCTCCTGCAAAAGCACACGGCAGGCAAGCCATTCCCGGCGACGCTGCTCCGTACGGATCAGCTCCAGCTGCGGAAGATATTCTTCCCTGTTCCGCAAAAGGGACAGAAGCACTTCGGAAGACTCCTCGATCTTCCAGATTCCCCACAACGGACCGGTATGTTTCATCAGGAGAGGCATTATTTCTTCCACTCAAAAGATTGGATCAGTTCTACGATATCCTGTTTCAGATATCGGGTGACGGGAGCCAGCGAATCTGCATTCGGGATACAATCATAATACAAAGCTCCCCGGAAAAAATGCGAGACACTGTCGGTCAACATAAATTGCAATGGCGAAGCGGATTCGCCATCCAGCATGAAAAGCGAACCATAAACCGAAGCCTCCGGATTGCTGTACGCCTGCATCTTGATCCGTTCCGGATATTTCGATTGCCGGACAACCAACGCGCGACACTCCTCCTCCGCCCTGCCCAGCGTAGCCGGAGTGATAGGGAAATAGCTGCAATAGAGCTTCACGTTCAACTGCGGATAAGAGAGATTGATCCACCCTGCCGGATTCCCGACCGGAGGCAACTCCACCTCTGCCCATCTGGAAAGCCGGAAAGTATAAGGTAAATCCCTTACCGGAAGTGCCTGGTAGGAAGGGGCAGGCGGTTCGATACGGAAATAGCCGCGCGGCTTCGGTGTATATTCCGTACAGGAAACACACAAGGCCAACAGCCCCCCACACACTATACCGGTTGACATACGCATTACTCCTCTTGCCGCTCCTTTCCTTGGTCCGAAATGCGGTTGAACTTGACTTTCAGGATACGGCGGTTATCGATCTCCAGAACCTGGAAACGATAGTCGTCATATTCGATGATCTCGCGGCGGCGAGGGAAGTCGCCTTTGATCTCCAACAGAAGGCCGGCAAGAGTTTCGACCTCCTCCGTCAGTTTGCCGAATTCGGTAGGATCGGCATCGATCACACGGAAAAAGTCGGTCAGCAATATCTTGGCTTCAAAAATAAGACTGCCGTCCGCCAGGCGGATGAACTGCTTTTCATCTTCGTCGTATTCATCGGAAATCTCTCCGACAATCTCTTCCAGGATATCCTCCATCGTCACAATACCGGAAGTTCCGCCAAACTCGTCCACCACGATCGCCATATGGATCTTGCTGGTACGGAATTCCTCCAGGAGATCGTCGATCTTCTTCGTCTCAGGCACGAAATAGGCCGGACGGATCAAGCTCTGCCAACGGAACGTGTCAGGCTTCTCCACATACGGCAAAAGGTCTTTGATATACAGGATTCCCTTGATGTTATCCTCCGAATCGGCATAAACCGGAATACGGGAATAACCGGATCGGATGATGAAATCGACCACGGTGCGGAAACTCGTCTTGATGTCGATATCCTCCATATCCAGGCGGGGCGTCATGATCTCGTCGGCAGTCTTGTTGTAGAACTTGATGATCTCCGAAAGCATCTCTTTCTCTTCCGGCATTTCGGTGGAAGTGAGTTCCAATGCTTTGGAAAGCTCGTCGACCGAAAGATCGTACTTCTTCTTGACTAACGCCTTGTTGATGACGCTGGTCGACGTGACCAATATGTTCGAAAGCGGCCGGCAGACACGCTCCACGACATTCAGTACAGGGGCCGAACTGCGCACGAACCGCAGCGAGTTTTTCTGTGCATAAATCTTCGGCATGATCTCGCCGAACAACAAAAGGAGAAAGGTCAGGACGATCGTCTCCAGAATAAAGCCCAACATCGGGGCGGATGAGAAATCGACGATCGCGTTGATACCGTAGGTACAAAGCATGACGACAGCCACATTCACAAAGTTGTTGGCTATCAGGATAGCGGCGAGCAGGTACTCGGAACGGTCCAGCAAACGCTGGATTAATGGGTCTGAAGGTGCATTCTCTTCCCGGATGTCGTTGATATCACCCGGGGTTAACGAGAAAAATGCCACTTCGGAAGCCGACACAAAGCCGGAAACCAACAGCAGAAGAATTGCAAGGCTTAACGCTATTACAGGGCCTGCTGTGAGCGCCTGTATAGTAACCTGGTCGAATAAGCCCGATAAATAATAGTCTGAGTCCAAGGGGAACAGTATTAGTTAAACAATATCAGAACGGAAGGTCGTCCGCACTGTTGGAATCTAAAGATGTGTCCGGTTGTCCGGATGCGGGTTGCTGGTAGCCCGTCGCCTGCTGGTATCCGGTGGACGGCTGGGCGGTCTGAGGCTGTGCCGCCGTCATTCCTGTACCGGAAGCATTGTCACGATTTCCCGTACCGGAACCTGTGCTGTAAAATTCGACACGGTCGGCATGGATTTCCGTCACATACCGCTTCACGCCGGACTGGTCGTCGTAACTACGCGTACGGATCTTGCCTTCCACATAGAGTCCGGAACCTTTCTTCACCCATTTTTCAACGAAGGAAACCAAATCACGGCGAACGACCACATTGTGCCATTCCGTACGTTCCGGAACAACCGTACCATTGGCCAACGTATAACCCCTCTCGGAAGTTGCAAGCGGGAAGTTGGCAACAGCAGCGCCACTATCGAAGTAACGTACTTCTGGATCGCGTCCGACGTTACCGATCAATATAACTTTATTCAATGACATAGCTCTATTCTTTTATTAGTCTACAAAGAAACACAAATTCAGTCATTCTGACAAGTTTCCTTCTAATTTCTCCAAATAAATATGTATCAGGCGAGGAACCGCATATTTCTCCACATCGTCAGTCGCCACAGGAAGGTAAGACTTCAGGGCATCGCCCTCCCGCTCTATCTCTATCCGGTAGAAAGCCGTATACAATATCTGATGGGACAGGACATGTTTCACCCCCTGCAAATCAGCCGAAACATTCAGCCGGCCCGCTCCTGCAAACAGCCGACGAAAAGCATCCGTCGTCTGCAACTCTGCAAAATCCATCGCCTTGTCCGTTTCGATAAGCGGAAACTCGTAGAGTCCTTCCCAAATGTCTTTCCCTTTCCGGCGGGACAGCCAGGTTTTTCCTTTATATATAATGTATAAATAATGAAAATACCGGTCACGCGTCCTGGTCTTTTTCTGTTTCACCGGATAGGTCTGCACATCGCCCGCCCCATAAGCAGCGCAGTGCCCTTTCAACGGACAAGCTTCGCAATCCGGATTTTGCGGCACGCATTGCAAGGCGCCCAATTCCATTATAGCCTGGTTGTGTTGCCCGGCATACCGGGGGTCCATCACCAAGCCTGCCAGTTCCGTAAAGGCTTTTTTCCCTCTGGGCGTATCGATCGGAGTATCTACCGCAAACAGGCGCGAAAGCACTCGGAAGACATTCCCGTCCACGACTGGATACGGCTGGTTCCATACAAAGGAAACGATGGCCGCCGCCGTATATTCTCCTATCCCTTTCAAAGAGATCACATCCTCATAGCGTTCAGGAAATATCCCACCGAAACGTTCCATAATATCTTTTGCCGCAGCATGCAGGTTACGGGCGCGACTATAATAACCAAGCCCCTGCCAATATTTCAACACCTCGTCTTCCTCCGCCGAAGCCAGCGAAGCCACATCCGGGAACCGTTCGGTAAAACGGAGAAAATAGTCCATCCCTTGTGCCACCCGTGTTTGTTGAAGGATTATCTCGGATATCCAGATGATATAAGGGTCGGAAGACTCCCTCCAGGGCAGCTCCCTTTTATGTATCCGATACCAGTCACGCAACAAACGGCTGGTTTCTAATTCGTTTTCTATCTGCGACATACGGTTCTTTTTTGCCTCTTCAAAACTTGCAACTAATTGATTACTGCAAACATACACAGTTCTAACGAATTGTAAGGAAACTTTTTTCTTAAAATTTGGCTGACAATTCTTTTTCCACTTAAATAAAAAGCTATATATTTGCATTCCAAAAAATTAATAGGTCCAAATCAATTATTTAATTAATTTATAGACATGACTAAAGCAGATATTGTTAGCGAAATTTCAAAAAGCACTGGCATTGACAAACAGACAGTGTTGAACAGCGTAGAATCTTTTATGGATATCGTAAAAAGTTCATTGTCTCAGGGCGAAAACGTATACCTGAGAGGTTTTGGAAGTTTCGTGATTAAAAAGAGAGCCCAGAAGACTGCTCGTAATATTTCAAAAAATACTACGATCATCATCCCGGAACATAACATTCCGTCATTCAAGCCGGCTAAGACTTTCTTGAACGAAGTAAAGTAATTTAGTTATTATAGTTTAATTTAAAATTTTAAAACAATGCCTAGCGGAAAGAAAAGAAAAAGACATAAGATGTCTACGCACAAGCGCAAAAAGAGACTAAAGAAGAATAGACATAAGAAGAAATAAGTCTATTTGAGTAACTCTGAAGAACAAACTTAATAAGAGACCTTTTAAGTTTGTTCTTTGCGTATTTAATAAGGTCTCACATTTTAAACACCTCTTTTTATAGTGATTAGTGAATTAGTAGTTGATGTACAACCCAAAGAGGTATCTATAGCCGTACTGGAGGATAAGAACCTTGTCGAGCTCCAAAAGGAAGCCCGTAATGTCTCTTTTGCCGTCGGCGATATATATCTGGGCAAGGTTAAGAAACTGATGCCGGGTTTGAACGCTGCTTTCATTGATGTAGGTTATAAAAAGGATGCATTTCTTCACTATCTGGACTTAGGTCCTAATTTCAACACCCAGCAGAAATTCCTCAAACAAGCATTAGGAGAACAAAAAGGAGATAAAAAAATCCCCACTATCTCTAAAATGCAGTTGCTTCCCGAAATCGAAAAAGACGGAAGCATCAGCAACGTGCTCAAAGTCGGACAGGAAGTGCTGGTGCAGATCGCCAAAGAGCCGATTTCAACAAAAGGTCCCAGGCTGACTTCCGAGCTTTCTTTTGCCGGAAGATACATCGTGCTGATACCGTTTGCCGATAAAGTATCGGTTTCCACAAAAATCAAATCGAGCGAAGAGCGTGCCCGTCTACGCCAACTCATCCAAAGTATCAAGCCGAAGAACTTCAGCGTAATCGTACGCACATCTTCGGAAGGAAAGCGCGTTGCCGAACTCGATCATGAATTGAAGACATTACTGAAACGTTGGGAAGAGAACATTCCTAAGATCACCAAAGTAAAAGCTCCTGCACTCATCTACGAAGAGACGGCAAGAGCAGTGGCTTTGTTGCGTGACATTTTCAACCCCTCTTTTCAGAACATTTATGTGAACGATGCGGACATCTATCACAACATCCGCGATTATGTCAGCCTGATTGCTCCCGGACGGGAAGAGATCGTGCAACGGTATACCGGCGAACTCCCCATCTTCGACAACTTTGCAATCACCAAACAGATCAAGTCCCTATTCGGACGCACCGTCACGTACAAAAGTGGAGCCTATTTGATTATCGAACACACGGAAGCCATGCACGTTATCGACGTAAACAGCGGGAACCGCTCCAAAGGCAGCGATGCCCAGGAAAAAACGGCTATCGACGTGAACACGGCAGCAGCAGACGAAATTGCCCGTCAATTACGCTTGCGCGATATGGGTGGTATTATCGTAGTCGACTTTATCGATATGGCCGAAGCTGCCAACCGGCAGAAACTGTTCGAACATATGACGAAAGCGATGGCTAATGACCGGGCAAAACATAATATTCTGCCACTGAGCAAATTCGGCCTGATGCAGATCACCCGCCAGCGTGTCCGTCCGGCAATGGATGTCGATACATCCGAAGCCTGTCCGACCTGTTTCGGCACAGGCACCATCAAACCCTCTATCCTGTTTACCGACAGCCTGGAAGGAAAGATCGACTGCTTGGTCAACAAACACAACGTGAAGAAATTCGCCCTGCACGTACATCCTTATGTTGCAGCATTTATCAAGAGCGGAAAATTCCCGCTCAGTTGGAAATGGAAACTGAAATACTCGATGGGTATTAAAGTGATTCCGAATCAAAGTCTGGGCTTCTTGGAGTATAAATTCATCGACTCCGACAAGAACGAACTGGACATGATGGAAGAGAAAGAAATCAAATAACATAAAAGTCCCCGGATCTCATAAAAGTTCGGGGACTTTTTTTAATGAAAGAAAATATCAATGAGACGTTTTTATATTTGGCTATGGCTGCTCATGCTGGTCTGCGGCAGCTGCACGAAAGAGAAACAAGAGTTGAGAGTATTGCACTTGAACATCTGGATGGAAGGAACAGTCGTCAAAAACGGCTTCGAGGCCGTTGCGGATGAAGTGGCCCGGATAGATCCGGATATCGTAATGTTCAGCGAAGCCAGCAACAAGGAAGGCGCGTTGTTCGTTCCCCGCATGCTGGACGCTTTGCGCGAAAGAGGGAAAATCTATTATGGACAAGGCAGTTCGCTGGATGTCGCACTGCTGTCCAAATACCCCATACTGGAACAAACGGAAAACATTCCGCATAAAGACCGGGTATTAAGGACCCGTTTGGATGTGAACGGCAAACAGGTAGTAGCCTATACAGGGCATTTGGATTATACGCATTACGCCTGTTACCTGCCACGTGGATACAGCGGTGTGACATGGAAGAAACTGGAAGCCCCGGTAACGGACAAGGCTGAAATCGAAAAAGCCAATAACGAATCTTTGCGTGACGAATCCATTCGGCTCGTGATAGAAGACGCCACAAAGTCAGATGCCGATTTCGTAATCTTGGGCGGTGACTTCAACGAACCTTCGCACTTGGATTGGACGGAAGAGACGAAAGGGCTTTGGGATCACAACGGGGCGGTAGTCGATTGGGTCTGCTCCAAATTATTATACGAAGCCGGCTTCCGCGATGCCTATCGCGTCAAATATCCGAATCCGATCACCCATCCCGGCTTTACCTTCCCTTCGGACAATCCGGCGATGCCAGTCGAACGGTTGACCTGGGCGCCGGAAGCGGATGAACGCGACCGCATCGATTTTATCTATTATATACCGGCAACCGGTTGGGAAGTGGAAGACGCCGTCATCGTCGGTCCCAAGTCCTCCATTATCCGCAGCCAACGTGTCGAAGAGGACAGCCAAGATACTTTCTCAACTCCGGCAGACATTTGGCCGACGGACCACAAAGGAGTGTTGATCAAGTTTAAATTCTGACTTCATTGGAGGGCTGTATCATTTAATACTACCCTCCTTATACCGGCGATTCACAAACTCCGCAATGCGTTCATACGCCTTAGCGATATGTATATTCACTGTCTTTTCACTGATTCCCAAAACATCAGCGATTTCCCGGTTCTTCAATTTATCGGAGAGAACAAGACGAAAAACCTCTCTGCATTTCGGCGGCAAGGAATCAATCGCCTGCTGGACCAGTACTTGGTATTCTTCATCCATCAAACTCTTTTCCGGTGTATCCGAATCTGGGATCAACTCAATCTCATACAAAGAAAAGGAATCCTTTTCCTGTACACACCCCCTTCTCAGATAATGCAAAGCCTGGTTTTTCACCGATATATACAAATAGCGTTCCGGCTCTTTTACATGGGACAGCGTTTCCCGCTTTTGCCAAATGACAGTAAAAACATCCAGAATAGCTTCTTCGGCCAGCTCACGAGAGTTCAGATAGTAATAAGCCACATGGAACAGACGCCGGGAATAAGTTTCAAACAATAACCGGAACGCTGCTTCATCTCCCTTCACTACTTTTCCAAAAAGAGATATGATACTCTCCCCTTCCATCTCAGATACAGTCCTTTCATTAATTAGTCAGTAAATGTAGTTAAAATTTCTTCAAGACACTGCCTAAAGGTAAAAATGTTTCTTCTCATGAGTTTGATTTTGCCCGTTAAAAAATCCATCATCTATCAGTTACCCTTTTCCGGGATCGTTCCATAATATTATATATAACATAAAATCAAACAGCTTTTCTTTTAATCCAAACCAACCATCTTCTTTTTTGTCCGTCATTATTCAAACGCTTGTTTAACATCTGTCGAACGCTTGTCTTCCAAATATAGAATAAGCGTACCACAACTGTCAAACAAGATAAAACATCCTACTTATAACATAAAAGAACACAAGAGGATAGTCAAATAACATAATATTTTTTTGCATCCCGAATAGGAGTTTTTTACTTTACTTGTCATCTCTATTTATAAAGCTACCGGAATAAAATGAAAAATGAACAAAACAATAAAGAACTCGAATCATTGACAAAGCGCATACGCTTCAAATCTTTGCCATTTGATGAAAAGCAGATGTCCGACCGTTTATCAGACAGAGTTAAACGGCCTGTCATCATTTCTTATACCGGTAAAGAAAACTCTGCATGGAAATATTTGTCTATTGCTGCTTCCATCGCCCTCCTATTGGTTACCGGCATTCTGCTGACCGACAAAGAGCCGGAACAAGAACTTGTCTATTATGAAACGATAGCCGTTCCCGATGCAAAAACAAAAATCACATTGCCAGACAGCAGTATAGTTTGGCTAAATGCAAACGCTTGCCTGCGCTATCCGAGAGAGTTCAGCGAACAGGTCCGACAGGTTGAAATAAAAGGGGAGGCATTCTTTGAAGTCCGCAAAGACGAAAAGAAACCTTTTATCGTCCAAACCGATGGTATCGGAATACGAGTATTAGGAACAACATTCAATGTTGACGCAGAACCGGAAAAAACTGAGATCACTCTCCTTACCGGAAAAATCGGGTTGTATAAATACACGAATCAATCGCAAATGGCAGACCGGATACTGCTACCTGGTGAACGAGCAGTTTTCCTTAAATCGGATAACAAGCTGAGTATTTCAACTGTACACCCAGAAAATACGATATCATGGGTTACTGGAATTTTTAAATTTAAAGACAGTTCATTAGCAGATATCATGCAAGAGTTACAACGGGCTTTCCATGTGAAAATACATATTCAAAACGAAAACCTGAAAAAACAGACTTTCAATGCCAACTTCACAGAGAAAGAGACATTGGAAGAAATACTATCAGTTTTGCAAATCTCAGCCAGATACAAAATAGAAAAAAGGAAAGGAGAAATTTTCCTGCAATAAATACAGAATGTTAAACCACAAAGACAAACGATTATGGACAGTACATGAAAAACAAGATTTAATTAATAGAGAGACATACAAAAAGAATTGGGAATGTTGCGACCATTCCCAAATTCTACATTGTTAATCGGCAGATGACACACCTGCCAATTTTAAAAATTAATACATACAAAATTATGGATAAAATTTTATTTATCAGGCAAAATCCAAAGGATTTTACCTGTGAGGAACATTATTCCTCTTTAAAAAGAATTTTCAAACACGGAATCAATCTTTTAGGACTTCTTTTACTGTTTTTGTTCGTCAACATTACCTTCGTTCATGCACAAGCAGTAAAACTGTCTCTGAATAAGCAGAATGCAACATATGAAGAGATTTTCAATGAGATAGAGGAAAAGACCGGATACAAATTCGTTTATAACACATCCGAGATCGACCGAAACGAAAGAACCTCTATCCAGGGAACAAGCATGGATCTAAACGAGTTGCTGCGAAACTTATTCCGCAGCAAAAGAAATATTTCTTTTCGTATATCGAATAAGCACATTGCCTTGTTCAAAGCACAGATCAAAACTATTTCCGGAACGGTCGTCGACACACAAGGAGAATCTGTCATCGGAGCTAACGTCTTAGTAAAAGGTAGCACAACCGGCACTATTACCGATGTCGACGGCAAATTCAGCCTGGAAGCAAGCGAGGGAGATATTTTGCAAATATCTTATATCGGCTACAACACGCAAGAAATCACAATTGACAGGAAATCCATATTAAAAGTGGTTTTGCAAGAAGATCAGCAAGCCTTGGAGGAAGTTGTCGTAATCGGCTACGGAGCTGTAAAGAAAAAAGACCTTACCGGGGCCATCGCCCAGGTAAAAGCCGATAAATATGCCACTCAGCAAAGTACGAACGTATTGGATATGCTGAATGGAACTGTTGCCGGTTTTAACTCTAACATCGGGACTTCTGCTTCCGGAGCTAGTGAAATGGAAATACGAGGTCCCGCTTCACTTTCAGCCAACAATTCACCCTTGATTGTATTGGACGGAGTCATCTTCAATGGTTCTATCAATGACATCAATCCATCGGATATCGAAACTATAGACGTATTGAAAGATGCCAGCTCTGCTGCTGTATACGGTTCACGGTCTGCCGCTGGTGTTGTAATCATCAATACCAAACAAGGCAAAGGGGAAAAAATGAGTATAAATTTTTCCGCACAACTGGGTTTAACAGATTTTACCAACGAAATCAAACCGAATGATTTATCTGGATTCATCCAACGCAGACAAGATTTCCAACGCAGAATAAATCCAGACAAGCCAGAAGGATATTATAACAATCCTAATCAGTTACCGGAAGGCATTGACGTAGATACTTGGCAAAATTACGATGCCTCATATCAGTCCGATCCAATTCTGACTTGGATGACACGTCTGAATTTGCGTGATATCGAACAACAAAACTATCTGAATGGGAATGCCTATGATTGGTATGGAGAAGCGACACGTCCTGGATTAAGGCAAAACTACAATGTCAACATATCCGGAGGCATTGGCAAAACTAAATATTACTGGTCATTAGGCTATACGGACAATCAAGGTTATATAAAGGGAGATGAGTATAAAACAATCCGTTCCCGAATTAATGCAGATACCAAAGTTGCCGAATTTTTGACTGTGGGAATCAATGCTCAATTTAGCAACAAAGATGAGAGTAATGAAGCCATCAAATTATCGAATATAAGCCGCCAGAGTCCTTTGGGACAACCTTATGATGAAAACGGAGAACTAAAATGGTATCCTCATGACGATTCAGGTATTGAACAAAACCCATTTCTTTTATACAAAGAACGGGATAAATTCAATGTCACCCAAAATCTGTTTGCCACCATGTATGCCGACCTGAAACTGCCATTCGGTTTTAGTTACAAAGTTTCTTATATCAATCGCTATGATTGGCAAAAAAATTATTACTATGATCCGTCAAGCATCCCAAGTGGCAACAAAACAGGAGGCTTCGGGCAGCGTATCAATTATTCACTTTACGAATGGCAAATAGACAACATCATTTCATGGAAAAAAACTTTTGGAGTTCATGATTTTTATGCAACATTCTTATATAATGCAGAAAAGAAACAAACATGGAAAGATACCGGTGAAAATGTAAATTTCACACCCAGTGAAGCATTAAGTTTCCATCAATTAGGGGCGGGAGGATCACCAACTATAAAAAACGAAGATACTTATTCGACCGGTACCGCAATAATGGGCCGTCTGAATTACACACTCATGAACCGCTATTTCCTAACTCTATCTATTCGTAGAGACGGGTATTCTGCCTTTGGTATGGAAAATCCTTACGCGACTTTTCCATCCGGAGCTTTAGCCTGGAATTTATCAGACGAATCGTTCTTCAATATCAAATGGATAAATAATCTCAAAGTCAGAGCCTCTTATGGAATAAACGGTAACCGGGATATAGGGATTTATGATGCATTGGCAAAACTTGAAACAAACAAATACCTGACTGGAAGCACATTAATCTCAGGTATATACAGCAGTTCACTGGCGAACCAATATCTAAAATGGGAAAAGACTAAAGCTTTAAACTTAGGTCTGGACTTTTCCATCTTAAACAGCCGGTTAAATGGTTCGGTCGATTATTATAGCATGATTACAAATGACTTGTTGTTAAAACGCAGCCTACCGACAATTATTGGATACGACAATGTAATGTCTAATATGGGAGAATTGCAAAACAAAGGGTTTGAAATGACTCTTAATAGCTACAATATCCAAAATAAGGATTTCAGTTGGAACTCGACATTAACGTTCTCATTTAATAGAAACAAGATCAAACATCTATATGGAGAAACAATCAACATTTTAGACGAAAATGGCAATGTTATCGGACAAAGAGAAGGTGATGATATCGACAATGGATGGTTTATCGGACAATCAATAGATCGGATATGGGATTACAAATTCCTTGGTATTTACCAGCTTGGAGAAGAAGAATTGGCTAAATCATTCGGGAAAGCTCCTGGCGATGTCAAATTATACGATCCTAATGGAGACGGTGTGTCTACTCAGGAAGATAAAGTATTTCAAGGTTATACAAAGCCACGCTTCCGTTTAGGGCTTCGAAATGACTTTACTCTTTTCAAAAACTTCCAGATTTCTTGTTTCATCCGTGCAGATTTAGGACATTGGAGAGCGAACAGTCTATTGAGCAACACATCTAATGTCGAGGACAGAGCCAACAGTTATGCATTGCCTTACTGGACTCCGGAAAACCCGACAAACAAATATACACGGTTAAATACGGTAAACACACCTGGATATAACATTTATGAAAAGAGTAGTTTTATACGTTTGCAAGACTTATCCATAGCATACAATATCCCGGAAAATATTCTCAAAAATCTGAAAGTAGGACATTGTAAAGTATATTTGAGTGGACGTAACCTGCTAACTTTCACAAAATGGTCCGGTTGGGATCCTGAATCAGGAAACACTCCTATGCCACGAATTTTTACATTTGGAATTGATGTCACATTATAAATAAACGAGTTATGAAAAACTGGATAAAATATATCATTTGTGCGTCTCTGTTTACAACTGTTTCATGCGGAGACAATTTCTTGGAGATAAAGCCCCTTTCTATCTTCACTCCGGAATCTATTTATACGGATAAAGCCGGATTTGACGGAATACTGGTTAACCTCCGCAAAAACTTACGCCCCGATTTCTATGGCGAAGGAGGCGGCCTGGCATCTGAACTAATCGCCTCAGATATTGCAATCAGTGCCAATAAAGCAGCCAATGCCATACATAATTTTGATACTCAAGTATTACCGACAGGGACCGGTACAACCTATGACTTCCATGAGATCTGGACAAGAGGATATAACCAGATACGAAATGCGAATGTTATTCTGTCGCGTATCAACAATGGCAAATTCGACACAGAAGAAATCAAAAATGCAATTATTGCCGAAGCATATTTTCACAGAGCCTATTGGTATTATAGATTAGTCCATTTATATGGAGATGTCCCCTTTTTAAACATAGAACATACGGCTCCTAAAATCGATTTCTATACACATTCAAGAAAAACGATACTTGCAAAAATAGAAGAAGATTTAGCATGGGCCGTCCAGTGGTTACCTAAAACAGTTGTTCCCGGAGCAGTATCTAAGGCTGCCGGCAACCATTTGCTTACAAAAATATATCTGTCTAATGGAAAATTCACAGAAGCTGTCGACGCCTCTTCTGCGGTCATTAACGACGGTATTCACTTTTTAATGACTGACCGCTTCGGGGTAGATGCTTCCGATCCTCAGTTTAATACGATCTGGGATCTCCATCAAAAAGACAATAAAAGCTCATCTTCAAATAAAGAAGGAATCCTTGTCGTACAGGAACGCTACGGATTTCCGGAAGCAGAAATAAGTGGAGGCACCCAGGCTATGCGTCGCTATGTTCCCTCTTGGTGGAATTCGTCCTACATGAAAGATCCCGACGGAAAAAGAGGAACTATCGACACACAAGGAAACGAGTTTGTCATAAAAATAGGAAGAGGGGTCGGTTATGTCCGGCCTTGCAGTTATTACAATTATGAAATATGGAATAACTGTAATAAGGACTTGAGACATGATAATCAAGTAAACTGGTTCTCTGTCGATAAATTCATTTACAACAATCCATCTTCCAAATATTTCGGACAACCCGTACAGATACAATACACAAATCCCAAAGACACCATCCATTGTTGGTATCCTTTCCTTTATTATAAGGTATATGTCGCAGATGAAGAAAGACCCGATCAGCCATACGGAGGACATTCGGACTGGTATTTATTCAGATTAGCCGAAACTTATCTTCTAAGGGCAGAAGCCTACTATTGGTTAAATCAAACAGATAAAGCCGCCGCAGATATAAACTCGGTAAGAGTACGTGCAAAAGCCGATCCTATTGTTGCTTCACAAGTTTCAATAGAGTATATATTAGATGAGAGAGCCAGAGAACTTTTCGCAGAAGAATTCAGAAAAACGGAATTAACCAGAATCGCCTTTATCATGGCTGAAAAAGGGTTAAACGGCTATTCCTTAGAAAATTTCTCAGAAAAAAATTTCTGGTATGACCGGACTGTTGCTAAAAATGAATTTTACAAGGCAGGGGATATCTTATGGGGAACAAACGTATTCAAAATAAGTCCATTCCACGTCCTTTGGCCCATCCCGGCAAATGCCATCGATAGCAACCAAGGAGGAACCATTAACCAGAATAAAGGTTATATCGGGTACGAAAAAAATATTCCTCCTTTAACAGTCATAGACGATCAACAATAATTTCTAAACCTACCGGCTATTATCGACCGGTAGGTTATATTTGTAAATCATTTGTATTCACATTCAATTTAGATATCATGAAAAAGAATTATCCTTTGCTATCAATCTGTTTGCTGGCATTACCTTTTCAAGGCTATGCACAAAAAAAGGCAAATGAGACGAAGCCCAATATACTTTTTATATGTGTAGATGACCTTCGCCGTGAATTAGGAGCTTATGGGTCTGTTGTAAAAACCCCGAACATCGACCGGCTGGCATCACAAGGCAGTTTATTTTTCCAACATTATGTACAAGTCCCGACAAGCGGAGCGTCACGAGCTAGCATGTTGACTGGACATTTTCCTAAAGATAAATCAGACCTCTCCAACGAAGCATGCCGGACAAGGCTATCAGATAAACCGGAAGGAGAAATCCCGGAAACTATGTTCCACCATTTACGAAGAAATGGCTATTATACTGTCGGCATCGGAAAGATAAGCCACTATGTCGACGGCTGCCTGTATGGCTATGAAGCTCCGAAAACCGAAAAACCGGAACTACCTTATAGTTGGGATGAAATGCTTTTCGATGCCGGAAAATGGGGAAACGGTTGGAATGCCTTTTTCGGATATGCAGATGGAAGTAACCGGCAAAGTCGCAAAAAACAAGTGAAACCATACGAATGTGCGGATGTCGCCGATGAAGGTTATCCGGACGGGCTAACGGCAAATCTGGCAGTCAAAAAGCTAAACGAGCTAACAGCTAAAAATGAGCCATTCTGTTTGGCTGTCGGTTTTTTCAAGCCTCATTTACCTTTCACATCTCCTAAAAAATATTGGGATATGTATGATGAAGCCTCCATCCCCATTTCACCTATGCCCGACATTCCGGAAGGATGCGATCCGGTCAGCCTGCATGAAAGCGCGGAGTTCAAGAGCTATCAATCAGGAGACGAAATGCCTTCCATAAAAAATAGAGTTTCTGACGAATATGCACGCAAACTCCGTCACGCCTATTTCGCTTGCGTAAGTTATATGGACGCTCAAGTTGGAAAAGTGTTGGATGCCCTTGAAGCCAGCGGAAAAATGGATAACACGATTATTATTTTATGGGGAGATCATGGATGGCACTTAGGAGATCTGCGTGTTTGGGGAAAACATACACTACATGAAACTTCTCTGAGCAGCGCACTCGTAATAAAAGCTCCCCAGTGTAAACCAGGGATTAAAAATAACAGGATTGTCAGTTCTATCGATATTTATCCGACTCTTATGGAACTTTGCAAAATCTCCTTACCCAAAGGACTGGACGGACATAGTTTTGCAACCTTGCTCAACAATCCTGATAATCCCAAATGGACAGACGCCGCTTACAGCTACTATCGGAATTGTATAACCCTCCGGACTCCAGAATACCGTCTTACTCGTTATAATAAAAAAGGAGAAACGATCACCGAACTTTATCAATACGGACCGGACCGCATCGAGCGTAAAAATATAGCGCAAGAGAACCCCCACATTGTAAAAAAGTTACTGCCTCTTTGGGAGAAGGGTGTCAGATTTGATTATTAGCAGAATACCAAAAGAGAGTATGTGCCCAATTGTACTTCCGGCACATACTCTCTCTTCCATTTCATCTCAATACATTTATTTTGTCTTCGCTTTCGCCATATCCAGCGCCGAGGTCGTCGTGTAATACTTAGCCAGCATATTAGGTACTTCCCAATCCGGCAGTTTGCCTTCCTTCAGATAGTCAAGGAAATGTTCCGTCACTTGGCCGAAATGAGCTTCATGGCCTACACGGTATTTTGCGGGGATTTCGACTTGCCATACGCCATCGCCCACCTTATTCAATGCCACACCAGGATATTCGGCTGAAACCTTTTCCATAGAAGCGGTCAGGTCCTTTTCGTAAGCGGCCAGATCCACACCTTTCACTGCTTCGACAAACAGTTCAGGCTGATAGTTCTGTTCCTTGCCCTGGCGGATGACCAGGTCGGCCTTGCTACCCTTCATGACGGAGAAGTGGGTATCACCGCCACCTTTGGGGAAGGTATAATTCCAGATCACCGAAACCTTGGCTGTCACACCTTTGATCTTATAAACGATATCACCGTTGCAATAGACTTTCAATGTATCGTTTTCGACATCTTTCTTCAAGAAATCGGGATAAGCATCCGTCCCTGTCACCTGTTTGAACTCTTCCGGGCTGATAGAGGTAGTCCAGCGGTTGGCATCTATCAGTTCGATATCTTTCCTATAGTCGATGATCTGATCCGGGAAGGCTTCCCACTGCACCAGGTCGACCAGGTGAGTCGTCACATCCACAATACCTTCGCCCTGCTGGTTTACATCCAGATACCATACCGGACGCGTCAACGGCTTGTTGTCGACCAGCTTAAACAGATGGTGCACACTCTCTTTCACGATAGCCGGTTCTTCGGGAGAACCCTTCAACTGCTCGCCATAAACAGCCGGGATAGTAGAAAGCTCGCGCTGCAACATCGTAGTGATCTCATTCCGTTCGGTCATGATGTCATACAGCATGATGTTTTTCTGTTTGGCGATAGCGAAACATTCCTCCAGCAATTTAAAGCTCTGGCTGTTGATCGCCATCGGTTTGTCGGAAAGCACATTGATACCCGCCTCAAGCGTCTTCTTGATATATTCGGTCTTCTTGCCGTTGTTTCCTGCCTGGATCATCACGTTCCCCTTCTTCTCGGCCAACATTTTTTCCAGGTAATCATCTCCCGTATAAACGATTTCATTCCAAGCCGTCGGATTCTCCGCACGTGTGTTGAATCCCTGTATACGTTTCAAGTGCTCGTCCACGTCGAAACCGGTGGGTGCGTACACATAAACATCTTTAGAAACTTGCGGATAAGACACTTTCTGCACTAATGCGGCATGGAAATGTCCGGGATCGAGCGTGATCAACTTCACTTCTCCCGGTGCGCCGGTAAAGCCTTCGGCCGCCTTCTCCTGCTTTGTGTTGCAAGAAGCTCCGACCAACAAGGCCGCCATAGAAAATACAAGATAGTTTTTCATACTATTATAATTAAATTATTGATAAGCATTTACATTAGACTGTTTGCGACCACAAAGATAATATAAAAACAAAATCATCTCTATGACTTCGCTATAAAACAAGAAGATTTTATTCGACAATCACAGCTACCGGATTACTTTCGTCCACATGACTGCCAAGCTCCTCCACCGAAATTTCTCCTGGCTGCCCGAATGTTTGCCCTATATCTTATCATCAAGCTTTTCCCCCTTTTCCCTCTCCCGTATGTACAGCTCCACCGCCTCATGTGCCAGGCGGCGGAACTCTTCTTCGCCGGCAAGGTCGTAAAGGAGGGCGACGAGGCGGGCGTAATAGCTCAGACGGAGGTCGCCCCTTTTTTAATCGCACCGTAGCTGCGGCTGCCGGCAGAGAGTTCGCTTTTGTAAAGACGCACGGTTATCCGGAAACGTCTCATCTGCTTTTCGACGAAAAGCCCCAACAGAGGGAACATAAATGTCGTTTTCATGTTATAAATATTTAATTATTAATATAAATATTAATATTCATTCATAATGAGCCCGGCATGGCGGGGACAACATGAATGGATAAATGCGTAAACTTGTCAAAAGTTTCAGAGGATGCTTCGGACGCTTCGCCCCCCGAACGGCACATCTGAACATTGAACAAATTTAATAAAACATTTTACATGGAAAACACATTCCGCCCCTCGCGCTTCCTCTCGCTCCGCGCAACCACCCCCTCTCCCTGCACATGGGAAGAAATCATGCAAGAACTGACCGGCGAGCGCCATGCCGCCGCCACCGCCCTGTTCCGCGCGCTTGCAGCCGGCGAAGGGCAAGACGCCGAAACGTCGAAACGACAGCAAAGCCAGATCAAGCAGAACCAACCCGCCTTCGTCCCTTCCGTCCACCTGGAGGGAGGACGTTCCTCGAAGCACATCAAAGGCTATCCGGGCTCCATCATGGTGGACATCGACGGCATCCCCGAAGAGATCTTCGACGAGACCCTCGAACGGGTAAGGGCCGACCCGCACTCGTTCCTTGCCTACAAGACCTTGTCCGGACGCGGCATACGTGTCATCGCATGGATGGAAGGCGAAGTGACGGAAGAGAACTTCCCCGCAGCCTGGCAGACGGTAAACGCCTACTACGCCCGGCTCACCGGCATCGCCATCGACAGGCAGTGCAAGAACGCCACGCGCATGTCCGTGATCTGCCACGACCCCGACGCGCTCTACCGTCCCGACGCCGAACGGATGAAGTTCGCCTCCCTGCCCAGCGCCAAGGCCGGACAAAAACAGGACATCGCCGCAGGAAAGAAACACAGAGGGCGGAAGACATCAGCCGCACGCGCCGAAAACACCGTACGCCGGCTTGTGGAAGAAGAGGGCGTGCATTACGCAGCCGGCAGCCACAACAACTACATCAGCCGGTGCCTCTACCTGATGAACCGTTTCGGCGTGCCGGAGGCCGAAGCCGAGGCGTGGGCCGTCGAACTGTTCGCCGACTATGACACGGCCTCCGTCCGCTCCACAGCCAAGAGCTGCTACGCCCTGACTGCCGAGCACGCCACAATGAAGCTCTCCGATGTCTCCCCCCGCAACGGGAACGGGCGGCAGCGCAAGGCCACCGTCGAAGAGATGGAGCGCTTCATCGGCGGCTCCATGCAACTGCGGATGAACCAACTGACACACCAGCTCGAACACCGTCCCGTCACCAACGGCATCCCCGCACCCGACGGCTGGGCTCCCATGACCGACACGGTCGAGAACTCCCTTTGGTGCTCCATGCGCCGCGACGGGTTGGAGGCCGACCTCTTCCACCTGCGCACGCTCCTGCTCTCCGACTTCGCGCCCCGCTACCACCCGTTGGAGGAGTTTCTCGAAAAGGCGGGACCGTGGGATGGCGTGACGGACCATATCGGCAACCTGGCTGCAATGGTGCACCCCGCCGACAGCGACACCGATCGTTTCGACCTCTGTTTCCGCCGCTGGTTCGTCGGGATGGTCGCCGCCGCGCTCGATCCGAAGGTGGTGAATCACGTCATCCTCGTCCTGATCGGGCGACAGGGATGCTTCAAGACGTCGTTCTTCCAGAATCTCCTGCCACCCGTCCTCAGACGCTACTACGCCTCCAAGACCAACTCGCAACGGCTCACGAAGGACGACCTCTTCACCATGACGGAGAACTTGCTCGTCAATTTCGAGGAGATCGACTCCATGCAGCGCAGTGAACTGAACCAGCTCAAGGCCATGACCACCACGCTCTACGTCAACGAACGTCCCGCCTACGGGCGCAACAAGGTACACCTGCCCCACGTAGCCTCGTTCTGCGCGACGGGCAACAACCTCCAGTTCCTCACCGACGACACCGGCAACCGCCGCTGGCTGCCGTTCGAGGTCACGGCGATCGACAACCCCTGGACCGCCCATATCGACTACGAAGGGCTGTACGCACAGGCGAAACACCTGCTCGACAACGATTTCCGCTACTGGTACAGGGACCACGAGATCGAGGAGCTGAACCTCGCGAACCGCCGTTTCGAAACGCCCAACCCCGCACGCGAACTGATCCTGATGTACTACCGCCACCCCGTCGATTACGAAAAGGGGACTTACGTCACCGCCAGCCAGATCGTCACCCGCTTCGGCGGTAGTATCCGGCTGAACGCGGTGCAGGTCGGCATAGCACTGAAAGAACTGGGGTATACCTGCACACGGACAAGACATGGCAATATCTGGCTGGTTGTCGAACGCACAACAGACGAGATGAAAAGCATCCTCCCTGAAGCGGACGACACAGATTTTCCTCCTTCCTCGGGTGATAGGTGATAGGTTAAATGCCCTTTTTGTAAAACTTTTCCGAGTTTGAATTAAAAAACGTCACCTTAAAGGCGGCGTTTTTTAATTCATTTTTCCTAAACTTTTACAGAAACGGGGTTCAACCTATCACCTATCACCATAAAAGACTGATAATCAATGATGGCATTTTTTCGACACCCTCTTTTTATTTATTTCATGCAATAAAGTTTTATCTGTTACTTTTCTCTTGAAAGAAAAGTAACCAAAAGTTCAAGGCTTAACCGGCTGGGCTACTCCGGGCAAAGACTACGCTGTCGCCTGCGAAACTCGCTTGCGCTCAGACAGCGCAGGCTCCGGACGCTCCGTCTTTGCCCTTCGCTTGACGCCCATCCACTTAGGCCTTTCCAAGAAAGCTCCGCTTTCTCTCGGGATGGCCGACACCGCCTCTTATATAAGCATAGCTACCAGTATATGCATCCCCCCCCAAGCCTCCTCCGCCTCTCTTTTGCCGTCTGCTGAAGCAGGCGGCATCGGCCATCCCCAAAGAGCCGTCAGGCTCTACTTCCGGCCTAAGCTGGTGAGCGTCAAGCGCAGAGACCGCAGTGAGCGTCCGGAGCGTCTGCTGTCTGAGCGAAGCGAGTTTCAGACGCGACAGCGAACGAAGGGAACGGAGTAGCGAAGCAGGTTCGGCCTTGATCCTTTGGTTACTTTCGGATCAAGCCGAAAGTAACAGAAAAGCTATGCTTTAGCCCCCCTAACCCATAGCCTTAGCCCCCCTAAAGCTATGAGTTACGGTTCGCCGAGCGCCTCGACGATCTCCCGCACCTGGGCAGGGGTGTAGGAACGCGAACCGGGCAGCTTGCCAAGCTCGGCAAGGCGGACGGCGAGGCCGGGATAATGGTCGATCCACCCGACCAGCTTCCGGTAGGCGGCCTTGGGGGTCAGGCAGGGGTTGTAGAGTTGTGCCAGCTCCGTACGACCGTAGCTGCGGATGCGGAAATCAGTCTGTTTTTCCATGTCTTCCTTATTTGATTTATTTCTACGAATATACGAAAAAAACAATGAATTTCAAGCTGTTTCAGGTGATAAAAAATATAGTTTTTCTATAATAGAACACCATATAAGCCGGAATAAATTAGTCTTAAAAAATATAACACGCAACTTTTCACCTCTCATTTTACCCTACAATGCGCACCTTCCACACCCCGTTTTCCCCCTATAACACGCATCTTTCCGGCAGAACTCCCCACAACTCCCCCTTACGCGCAACGGCACAAGATGAGGGTGTTATCTTTGTTGTACCGGAAAGGGAAGAAAGGCAGGGCAGCTTCACCGGAACGGTATCGGTTTTTCATCCTAATTATCAACTTTAAAATCAAACAGACATGATTCGTTACAAGAAGTATCAGAACCAGACCAAGTCCACCCCGCTCAGCGGCAAGTGGCTGGCAAGGGCGGTGGCAGACGAGACGCTCGACACGCGCGCTTTGGCCGAACACATGGCCAAGCACAACACGCCGTATTCGCAAGGCGCGATCCACGGGGTCCTCAAGGACATGACCTCCTGCATCAAGGAGTTGCTGCTCGACGGCAAGAACGTGAAGCTGGACGACCTCGCCATCTTCGGCGTGGGGATCCGCGGGAAACCTGCCGACACGTCGAAAGACTGGTCGGTCACTACCAACGTGGTCGGGCTGCGCCTCAAATGCCGCGCCACCGGAACCCTCGCCATCAACCAGCTGAAACTCGAAGCGCAGCTCAAGGAGCTTTCACCTTACGACATCGAAGGTGGCAATACCGGCGGTGGCGGCGAGGAGGAACGGCCGGGAGAACTTTAAGCAATCGACAAGAGAAGCCAAGAGAGACACAAACAAAGTCATGTGTCAAAAACTTCTCATAAATCATAATTCATAAATCTCATAATCCACAATTTCATGGAAGAAAAAAATGAAAAGAAATCCGTCTGGGGGATCATCCTCAAAGTAATCATCGTCGTGGCTACGGCCATCGGTAGTGCCTTTGGCGTTACGGCCTGCATATAAAGGACAGGGAGAGCCGCACATGAGACGCATCACGCTATTCATCATCCATTGCAGCGCCACGCGCTGCGGGCAGCCTTACTCGTTCGAGGATTGCCGCCGGGACCATATCGACGGCCGGCACTTCCGCGACATCGGCTACCATTACTACATCACACGCGACGGCCGGGTACATCCCGGCCGGCCGCTCTCTCTGGAGGGGGCGCACTGCTTCGGTCACAACCGCCACAGCATCGGCATCTGCTACGAAGGGGGACTGGACGGCAAAGGCCTCCCGGCAGACACTCGCACGCCTGCCCAGAAGGCTGCCCTCACGCAGTTGTTGCAAGAGCTGGGCCGCAACTTCCCGGCAGCTCTCACCGTAGGACACCGCGACTTGAACCCCCAAAAGGCCTGTCCTTCGTTCGACGCAGCGAAAGAATACAAAAAAGACGCACCCCGTGGGAGGCCCTGAGGCCTCCGCGGGGTGCGTCTCGTTTACACGGTGTTGTTATTGTGCGCGTTTTCCCTATACTACTTTCCAGCCGGAGTCTCTTCACCGACTTTCAACGGGGTGATGTTATTCTCGGCCCCCGGATAGCCGATGTTCTGGTTGATAACGCCACCGGTATTGGTTGTGATCGCATTATAGGGGACAGGCCATAGCACATGATGGACGCTGATGCGGTATTTACCGTTGGCAACCTCAGTCCCGTCACGGAAGAAGTTATTGACCGTCATCATCCAGTCATACCAGAAGTTATAACCAGGCTCTTTCACATTCGAGCCTGTTCCACCGGGACCGGAGAAGTTATCCAACTTATATACACGGCCACCGAATACCTCACAAGGTTTGCCGGTCTTAGCATAAATATAAGAAATACGAACCAACTCGATATGACGGCATTCCTCGTAATACAACTCACGGGCACGTTCAGCCAAGATAGCGCCGATATTGATTTCAGATCCATTCAGCGGTTCAGCTCCTGCACGTTCGCGAACGACGTTCAGCATGTTGGCCGCTTCCTGCAATTGATCTTTCCAATAATAACATTCGCCCATCAAGAGGTAGACTTCGGCTGAACGATAAATATACCAAGCAGTCTCGCCACCGCTACGGTCAGTATCCTTCGTAGGATCCGGAACAAACAACTTATAATGCGGCCATGAGAACCAGCAACGTACCGAATCAGACACGCTCATATTGGTCGGGCGAACCAAATGTTTTCCATACCATTCGGATTTACCTTTCAAGCCCGGGTCATTATAATACAAATCGGTCATACGGCGCCAACTACCCGATGCGTTAGGACTGCGAAGGTCGTTTTTTTCTTTTTCACCCCAAATGTCATATTGCAGGTAGTTGTTGGCACGACAGGAACCGATGCCACGACCGACATGCAAGTCGTTATCGATTTCCGTACCTTTATCAGCTGCCGCAGGTGAAATAGCCGTACCGGTCTTCCCGTCAGGGGTGACGATAGCCGCACCTTTCGCCCAATAGGGAGTCGCATTACGCATGGTCTGGATTCTGTCACGACCTTCCACGTCCGGATAAGACACGACATACATCAAACCTTCTGTGTTCGACATGTCCATCTTCGCCTCTACACTGTGCAAGTCGTGCATCAAATTCGTGTTCGGCTTGTTCTTGTTCGAGGTGAAACGAGCTGTCATCAACGGATGGTTGGCGACAATCTCTTTACCGATCTCGATAGCACGGTCAAAGTCACCCAAACACATCGCGACTTTCATCAGCAAGACACCGCAGGCAGCTTTGGAAGTTCTTCCACGATCCACCTTTTCCGGAACCCATTCATAAGCAAATTCCAAATCTTTTTTCAATTGCTCCAAAATGCTCCAACGGTCATGAGAGTAGAAATCCAATTTCGGTTCCGTATATTCCCGATCCAGGAAGGGGACATTTCCGAATTGGTGGGTCAACTTATAATAGCGGTAAGCCCGTTGAAAATAGGCAGTACCCAAAACAGCATTCCGTTCCGCTTCATCCTTGTAGGTTCCAGCATCGATACGCGACAATACGATATTGGCATATTTGATTCCCTTGAAACCCTCATCCCAATACCATTGCATCTTGTTTTTAGCATTATTTTGGGTTTGGGTAGGAAGCATATAGTTGTCAAAATCGACCAAAGCACCGCTTTCGTCGGTCTTTCCGTTCACGGCAACGTCAGAAGTATAATATTCGGTCAAAATCGGTGACTGGTCTCCGAAAAACTCATGACGCATATTACGCTCGCAAGCTACAATAGCCGAATACATGCCCTCTGCATCCACGTAGGTGTTTTCAGGCGTATAAAAAGAGAGAGGTTTCGGATCCAGCCAGCTCTCTTTACAGCCGGTCGTCAACAAAGGCAACAAGGCCAATGCTCCGATGATATATTTTTGTTTGTTGTTCTTCATATTCTTTCGTCTTTATCAAAGAGTGAAATTAAAACTTATATTATAAGATCTCATGCCATAAAGCCCATCGTCACGATTCTTTTTCGTGGCTTCGACATCGAAATAATCCCAACCGGTTATGGTGAACGGGTTACGTGCCGTAAGGGAAATGCGCATATTCTGCACTTTGAATTTCTTCAGGAAATCCTTGGGTACTGCATATGACAAAGAGATATTATCCATACGGACGAACGTTTTCTTCTTATAATAGTTGGCAAACCGGTACGAACCGATACGCCCGTATTCATTCGTCGGATTTTCAGGAGTCCAACGAGGTTGGTCGTACGTAGAATAACGGTCAAACATACCACCGCTATTGGAAGCATGGTTATAATAATCATAATGGCCTATATCAGAATAAAGCATGAAAGACAGGCTGAAGTCCTTATAAATGAATTCATTTCTCCAAGACCAGAAGAAACGCGGTGTCTTATAGCCTTGGAACGTCTTATCATCGTCATCAAGCACACCGTTGCCATCCTGGTCTATGAAACGGAAGTCACCCGGTTTGCAACCATACTTAGAAGCTTCTTCTTCCTGTCCCAGCTGCCACACGCCTCCGAACTCATAATCCCAGATCTGATCCGGATCATGGCCAATAAACCACCCGTTCTTCGGGTCATCTTTTTCCTTTTGGCCGATCACATTGCCATTTTCATCCAGAACATCCTCCATGTCGCCGTACAGGCTTTTCAACTTGCGACGGTTGAAAGAAAAACTACCGGAAGAGGTCCACGTGAAGTCGTTCGTACGGATAATATCACCGTTCAATGACAACTCGAAACCTTTATTCGCCAATTTACCCAAATTGGCTTTTACACTAGCAAATCCCAAAATAGAAGGCAAGGCACGGTCGACCAGCAAATCAGTCGTCTCGGTCATATAGGTTTCCATAGAACCTCTCAAACGATCATTGAATAAAGAAAAGTCCAAACCGATGTTGTAGGATGACGTACGTTCCCATTTCAACCCTTTATTAGCCATACGATCTACATAAATCTGAGAAGTGACATAAATGTTGCCATTCTGGTCGATATAAGGATGCAGACCGGAATTCAATTTGGCCAATGCATCATACTGACCGATGTCGCGGTTACCGTTCTGCCCCCAAGAGAAACGCAGTTTTCCATAGTTCAACCAGGAACTGGCCGGTTCCATAAATTTTTCAGAGGTAAACACCCACCCCAATGCCACAGCCGGGAAAGTGGCACGCGGATTCATCTGCCCGAAAGCGGAATACCCGTCACGGCGCACAGAAGCCGTCACCATATATCTGTCTGCAAAAGAGTAGAACAAACGTCCCATCAAGGCATCACCGGTCTTATATGTGTCATTGCTGGAAACAACAGGTACGGTTCCAGCCCCGATATTATGATAGCCTAAAATATCGCTCGGAGTAAATTGAGACGCTTTGGCGATAGTCTCCCAAAACTGTCCCTTTTCCGCATTCTGCAGGAAAGTCGCTTCAACGCGATGCTTGCCGAATTCTTTTTTCCAACGGACAATGTTGTCGATCTGCCAGTTGAATGTCTTTTGATTTTTGCGTTCGGACTTTCCCCCTTCTCCGGCCCATTCCGGATGCTGGGAAGAGTCGTGATTGTAGTATTCGTACCATTTATAATATGGGTTGAAGTTCATCTGATATTCAAATCCGAACGGAAGTTTGACAATCGCATAGATATTGGCGTTCAGTTTGTGTTCCATATCTTTACGATCTCTGTACAAGTTATCGAAGAACGGATTTTTAGTATTATTGTCGCCAGAAGGATACATTCTGTATGGACTATCCGGATCATCGATTTCATTTGTTGTAAAAGGAGAATTGTTCGTACGCTGTCCTACATCGGCAGACAATGCACCTTTATCCTTCGTTCCGAAAGAAGAATTCAAACCTATTGTCAAGAAATCCGTTACCTTAGACTCCAAGTTCAACCGGGTGCGGAATGTTTTGAAACGGTCACCAACTTTGACACCTTCGCGATCGGCATATCCCATAGACCAAAAATAGGAAAAATTGTCTGTACGGTTAGAGATGCTGGCCGTGTAGTCTTGCTGGAAACCTGTTTGGAAAACAAGGTCGGTCCAGTCTGTTTCAACTCCGTTCAAATAATTTTGGATTTCAATGTTCTTAAAGTTCAGACGTCCCAACCAAGTTGTCAACATTTGTTCTTCAGAAGGCAAAGCCGTAGCAGGAGTCGACTGGTCGTAATTATACCAAGTCAGCGGGTCAACTCCTAAGCTACCCAACGTACGCGGATCGTCATACATTCCTTTTTTGGCGGCCAATTCTTCCGGAGTCAGCAAACTTTCAGAATATTCTTGACGAAATTTGACAAAACCGGCACCGTCTACCACTTCCGGAACCGAATTAGCCTGCACCCACCCAAAGTTCGAATTGAAGTTGACAACAGGTTTGCCGGTCTTACCCTTTTTCGTAGTAATGGCAATAACTCCATTCGCTGCTTTTGCACCATATACAGCGACAGAACTGGCGTCTTTCAACACATCGATAGACTGGACATCCATCGGATTGATATCCGACAAGTCACCGTTGAAGATCACACCATCCAGCACATACAAAGGATCGGATCCCGCACTTAACGTGTTTTTACCACGAATCTGAACAGAAGCCGTACCTTCAGCATTGACAGATGCCCCAATCGAAACACCGGGTGCATTGGCTCTCAACAAGTCTTGGACGGAACGGGGAGTTTCTTTTTCCAAACTCTCGGCTTTAACGGTCGAGATCGCCCCCGTCAAGTCCTTCTTCTTGGCCGTGCCGTAACCGATCACAACCACTTCTTCCAGTTCTTCCGTGTCTTCTTTCATCGTCACGTTGAGCGTTTTCTGATTCCCAACCGGAATCTCTTGGGAGATATAACCGATGTAAGAGAACACTAGGATGGTTTTGCCCCCTTTTACAGAAACACTGTACTTACCATCCACATCCGTGATGGAACCATTGGTCGTCCCCTTTTCCATCACGTTCACGCCAATCAGAGGTTCACCCGACTGGTCTTTTACGACACCGGTAATCGTCACATTCTGAGCAAAAGACTGGGTAACAAACAGCCCTAACAGAATTGAAATCAAACCGAATCGTAGCAAAAAATTCAATTTACACTTTTGCATTTTGATTTTAGGTAATATATTAGACATAAAAAATCACAACAAAAAATTCCACTAAGACATTAACTGTCTGCAGAAAACCAAAAGGAAATATTTGAGAATAAAAACAAAGACATCATGATATTACATTTAATTCTTACTTCAGTTCTTAAGGAACTGTGGTATTTGTAGATAAAAAATTAACACTCACTCAAGTTTTTGTTATTTGTGGCCGCAAACATACACACTTTATTTAGAAAATGCAAACTTAATTTTTTATTTAAACACAAAAAAAACGATTTATCACACCACAGTTCCTTAAGAACTATAGAATAATAAAGGCCTATAACATTTCATGCATAACCCGTCATATCTTTCACATGACGGCAAATGTCTAAACTGACGTATTGTCACACTTCCTGCCACCTGAACTTTTACAAACCGATCCTTGTTACTTTGGCATATGATTTGTAGAACAGTTAATGCAGCTCGAAAGAGAAAAGCAAGTACAGGAAAATAATAACAATTAAAATAATAGAAAATTATGGGAAAAATTATCGGAATCGACTTAGGAACAACCAACTCTTGTGTTGCCGTACTGGAAGGTAACGAACCGGTTGTAATTGCAAACAGCGAAGGTAAAAGAACGACTCCTTCAATCGTTGCATTCGTTGAAGGTGGTGAACGTAAGGTTGGTGATCCTGCAAAACGTCAGGCTATCACAAACCCGGAAAAAACAATATTCTCTATCAAACGTTTCATGGGTGAAACCTATGATCAGGTTCAGAAAGAAATTGGTCGAGTTCCTTATAAAGTAGTCCGCGGTGACAACAACACACCACGTGTCGATATCGAAGGACGCCTTTATACTCCTCAGGAAATTTCAGCAATGGTACTTCAGAAGATGAAGAAAACAGCTGAAGACTATTTAGGACAGGAAGTAACGGAAGCCGTTATCACCGTTCCGGCATACTTTAGCGACGCACAACGTCAAGCGACTAAGGAAGCTGGTGAAATTGCAGGCTTGAACGTTCGCCGTATCGTAAACGAACCGACTGCCGCATCTTTGGCTTACGGTTTGGACAAAACGAACAAAGACATGAAGATCGCCGTATTCGACTTGGGTGGCGGTACATTCGATATTTCTATCTTGGAATTAGGAGACGGTGTGTTTGAAGTAAAATCCACAAACGGTGACACTCACTTGGGTGGTGACGACTTCGACCATGTGATCATCGACTGGTTGGCTGAAGAGTTCCTGCGCGAAGAAGGCGTCGACCTGCGTAAGGATCCGATGGCTTTGCAACGTTTGAAAGAAGCGGCCGAAAAAGCTAAGATCGAATTGTCAAGCACGACAAGCACGGAGATCAACCTGCCGTATATCATGCCGGTAAACGGTGTTCCAAAGCACTTGGTCAAGACACTGACACGTGCTAAATTCGAACAGCTTGCAGACAGTCTGATCCAGGCTTGTATCGAACCATGCCGTCAGTCTTTGAAAGATGCAGGTTTGAGCACTTCCGACATCGACGAAGTCATCCTCGTAGGTGGTTCGACACGTATTCCGGCTGTACAGGCCATCGTTGAGAAGTTCTTCGGCAAGGCTCCGTCAAAAGGTGTTAACCCGGACGAAGTGGTAGCTGTAGGTGCTGCTATCCAGGGGGGGGTATTGACAGGTGAAGTAAAAGACGTTCTGTTGCTCGATGTTACTCCGTTGTCACTGGGTATCGAAACAATGGGTGGTGTAATGACCAAGCTGATCGAAGCCAATACGACTATTCCTACCAAGAAGTCTGAAACATTCACGACTGCCGTTGACAACCAGCCTTCTGTAGAAATCCACGTATTGCAGGGCGAACGTTCACTGGCTAAAGACAACAAATCGATCGGCCGTTTCCACCTCGACGGAATTCCAGCCGCACAGCGTGGCGTTCCTCAGATCGAAGTTACTTTCGATATCGATGCAAACGGTATCTTGAACGTATCGGCTAAAGACAAAGGAACCGGCAAAGTACAGAGCATCCGTATCGAGGCTTCCAGCGGCTTGAGCGACGACGAAGTAAAACGTATGAAAGAAGAAGCTCAGGCTAATGCCGAAGCAGACAAGAAGGAAAAAGAACGCATCGACAAACTGAACCAGGCCGACAGCATGATCTTCCAGACCGAAAAACAGTTGAAGGATCTAGGCGACAAACTCCCGGCTGACAAGAAGGCTCCTATCGAAACAGCCCTGAACAAGCTGAAAGAAGCTCACAAGGCTCAGGATATCGCTGGTATCGATGCAGCTATGGCAGAACTGAACAGCGTATTCCAGGCAGCAAGCCAGGAAATGTACAATGCCCAGAACGCCCAAGGTGGTGCACAACCGGGTCCTGACTTCGGTCAACAAACTGGTGGCAACGCCGGCAACAACAAGCAGGATGGTGGTGTAACGGATGTTGACTTTGAGGAAGTGAAATAAACATATATTTTCACATAACACAAAAAAGCGATTGCCGGTTATTTCCGACAATCGCTTTTTTGTGTTCAAATCCGAAATCCTATCAGGGAAATATCACTTGATCTCAAACGTATCCGCGTCCTTCCATGCAGGAAACTTCCCCCTTAGATCTTCCAGGTCTGCACGGGTAAGCGTACATGTGCGAGTGACCTCCTCACGCTTGCCGGCATCCGCCAGCTTTTTCCCTTTCGGAGAGAAGATCATGGAATCGCCCCGGTAAACAAAGCCCTTACCGTCGATCCCTACCCGGTTCACCCCGCAGACATACGCCATATTTTCCATTGCACGTGCCTGGAGCAACGTCTTCCATACTTTTTTACGCGCCTCGGGCCAGTTGGCGACATAGATCAACAGATCGTATTCGTTGTCCACGTTCCGGCTCCAAACCGGGAAACGAAGATCATAACAAACTTGCAAACAGATATTCCAGTCCTTATACCGTACGATCGTCCGTTTATCCCCGGCTGTGAAATGCTGGTCTTCGCCCGCCATCCGGAACAAATGTCGCTTGTCATACAAATAAGTTTCACCTTCGGGCGTGACGAAAAAAGCACGGTTGAAATATTTCCCGCCTTCTTTTGCAATGAAACTACCTGCCACAGCAAGCTTATATTTCTTCGCCCACCTCTTTATAGTAGGAATAGTAGGCCCGTCCATCGTGTCGGCCAGCTTTTCCACATCCATAGAAAAACCCGTTGTAAACGTTTCCGGCAAAACGGCTATGTCCGTCTTACCGCTGACCCGTCGGAGCAGTTCTCCATAATAACCCAGATTTTCATCTCTGTCCTCCCAAATAATATGAGACTGGACCATACTGATACGCAAATTGTCTGCCATGATATTAAATTTGAACAAAGTTTTCCGGGTGACAAGCTGTCACTCCTCTGTAATGCTCACGGATATCACGGATATCTTTATCCGCATCACCCGTAGGATAGAATACCCCTTTAAAACCGGCCTCTTTCTTTTTGTAATCGAAATAAGCCATCAGGATAGGCACGTTGGCTTTCTGTGCGATATAGTAAAATCCCTTCTTCCAGTCATTCACCCGTTTGCGTGTACCTTCAGGAGTTACGGCCAGCTGGAATTCTTTCCGCCGATTGAACTGGCCAACCATCTGATCCGTCACCGAAGTCCGCTTACTGCGGTCAACAGGCACTCCGCCCAACCAGTCAAACAACAGGTTGAACGGAAAAAAGAACCATTCCTTTTTAATCAGGAAACTGGCGTTACGGCCAATCGAGGTATAAAACAGTTTTCCTACGATAAAATCCCAATTGCTGGTATGCGGAGCCACACATATCACACATTTAGGCACATCCTCCACTACCGGCCCAAGTTTCCAGCCGGCCAAGCGAAGAAGTGCCTTACTTATAGCTTTCTTCATTCTTTACTTTCTATTTGCTCAACTCTCCGATTTCAGTTGCTATTGCATTTATTTCCGTTTGCAGGTCCGCCCGCAATTTACAATAATATTCTTTCACCCGTTTCTTGTTTTCTTTTCCGTCCGGACGGTTGGCACGGCGAATAAATTCATCTTGCATATCAAGTACTCTCGCCATCACCACGTCGGCTTTCTCCGAATTGACACCCGGAAGATACAGCTTACAAAACAAAGCTTCCGAAAACAAATCGCCAGCCACATAGCTGATGTCTCTCTTTAAAATTCTTCTTTTAGCCATAGTTGTTTACATTAAAATATCTACAAATCTACATAATTCATTCATTAAACAAACCCTATAGTTGAAAAAAAGACAAAAATTCGTATCTTTGTCACCCTAAAATATCTGATTATAAACAAAATCGTTTATGGATAATACAACAACAACGCCAGAATATCTTTTCGAGAGCAGTTGGGAAGTATGTAATAAAGTTGGCGGTATCTATACCGTCCTTTCAACAAAAGCGCATACGTTGCAACGATCGTTTAAAGATAAGCTGATCTTTATAGGACCCGATGTGTGGACCGATACAAACGCTCCCGACTTTATTGAAGATGATGTTCTGTTTGCTGACTGGAAAACTTATACGAAGACCACAGAAAATCTGAAAGTGAAAGTAGGCCGATGGAATGTCCCGGGGACACCTCCCGTAATCTTAGTGGATTTCAAACCTTTCTTCAAAGAAAAAGATTCCTTTTTCTTCTCGATGTGGGAAAGTTTCCGAGTGGATTCGATCCATGCGTACGGTGACTACGACGAGTCTTGTATCTTCGCTTACGCGGTAGGTAAGGTCATCGAAAGTTTTTATCATTTTTACAAGCTGGAAAACAAAAAGGTTGCCGCTCTGTTCAATGAATGGATGCTGGGAATGGGTGCGCTCTACATCAAAAAACAACTCCCCGCCGTCGCAACGCTCTTCACGACACACGCCACATCTATCGGCCGTTCCATCGCCGGAAACAACAAAGCCCTGTATGCTTATATGGATGGCTACAACGGCGACCAGATGGCCGGGGAGCTGAATATGGAGGCGAAACATTCGTTGGAAAAACAGACAGCCTTGCATGTGGACTGCTTTACTACCGTGAGCGACATCACTGCCCGCGAGTGTAAACAATTGCTGGACAAAGCACCGGACATCGTCACGCCGAACGGCTTCGAGCCCAACTTCGTCCCGTCCGACAAAGAATACGACAAGAAGCGTATGGCAGCCCGCCGCGACCTGCTCAACGTCGCAGAGAAACTGCTCGGATGCCCCATCTCACCGGATGCTTTCCTGGTTTCAACCAGCGGTCGTTACGAATACCGCAATAAAGGTATCGACGTCTTTATCGAAGCAATGAACCGGGTACGCACTTCTGGCAGACTCCAGCGCGAAGTCGTCGCCTTCATCATGGTTCCGGCTTGGGTACGCGATGCACGTGCAGACCTGAAAGAAGTCATCGACAAGAATATCCGCACCACCTCCCCCATGCAAATGCCATTCGTCACGCATTGGCTGAATCAGATGGAACAGGACAAGGTGCTGAACTATATCTCCCATGCCGGCTTCACCAATTCAGCGACCGACAAGCTGAAGATCATTTTTGTTCCTTGCTACCTGGACGGACGCGACGGTATCCTCAACAAACCCTACTACGATCTGCTGATCGGTATGGATGCGACCGTCTATCCCTCCTACTACGAACCCTGGGGATACACTCCGCTGGAAAGTATCGCATTCGGGATTCCGACTATTACCACCGATCTTGCAGGTTTCGGTCTATGGGCTAAGAAGCATGTGACAGGCAACAACATCAGTGAAGGCGTAGCCGTCGTGAACCGTGACGATTTTAATTATTTCGAAGTAGCAGATGCCATCACGTCTTCGATCCTGGCACTTGCAGGAAAGGACAAAAAGGAAACGGCAGAGATCCGGAAACGCAGTTTCTGCCTGGCTGCAAAAGCAGAATGGAGCAAATTCATTGTCTACTATGAAGAGGCTTTCAGAATTGCTTTGGAGCATGCAAGCAAAAGAAATAATTAAAATACGCTCATAATTAAACAGATAATCTCTATCTTTGCAACGTTTTAGGCAAAAAAGAGATGATACAATATTAAAATATAAATTGAAACATTTTAAACTTCACAATAATGAAAATCAAAGCGAATAACGCAAACAGCCCGATTTGGAAAGATGTTTATTCTCATTCTATGCTTCCCGAACAATTACAGCCGTTATACGAAATGGCTACAAACCTATGGTGGGTATGGAACCATGAAGGAGCCAAATTATTCGGTAAGATCGATTCTGAACTTTGGGCATCAACTGAAGGTAACCCAGTACTTTTACTTCAAAGTTTATCCTACAAACGTATTGAGGAAATCCTGGCAGATGACGTCCTGATGGCCGAAATCAAAGCTGTTTACTCAATATTCAAGGATTATGTAAATGTCAAGCCGGATCAGACAAAACCATCTGTTGCCTATTTCAGCATGGAATATGGTTTGACCAACGTGTTGAAAATCTATTCCGGCGGCCTGGGTGTACTGGCCGGTGACTATTTGAAAGAAGCCAGCGACAGCAACATCGACCTGACTGCAGTAGGTTTCTTGTATCGCTACGGTTACTTTACCCAGTCTCTGTCTATGGACGGACAACAGATTGCCAATTACGAACCGCAAAACTTCAACGCACTGCCCCTTACTCAGGTAATGCAGGCTAACGGCGAACCGATGGTATTGGAGGTTCCTTACCCCGGACGCACCGTTTATGCGCACATCTGGAAAGTAAGCGTCGGACGCGTTCCTCTATATTTGATGGATACGGATATTCCCCAGAACAGCGAATGGGATCGCTCCATCACTCACCAGCTGTATGGCGGCGATTGGGAAAACCGTATGAAACAGGAATATCTGCTGGGTATCGGTGGTATCCTGATGCTGAACAAATTAGGAATCAAGAAACAGATTTATCACTGCAACGAAGGACACGCAGCATTGATCAACGCGCAGCGTCTGGTAGACTTCATCCAGAACGACGGTCTGTCATTCAACCAAGCATTGGAAGTCGTACGCGCTTCCGCCCTATACACCGTCCACACACCGGTTCCGGCTGGTCACGACTACTTCGATGAAGGCCTGTTCGGTCGTTATATGGGTGAATTCCCCGGCAAGTTAGGTATCAGCTGGCAGGAATTTATCGACATGGGACGTGAAAATCCAGGCTCCAACGAGAAGTTCTCCATGAGTGTATTCGCTTTGAACACTTGCCAGGAAGCAAACGGCGTAAGCTGGTTGCATGGAAAAGTATCCCAGCGCATGTTCGCTCCGGTATGGAAAGGCTACTTCCCCGATGAGCTGCACGTAGGATATGTGACCAACGGCGTACATATGCCGACTTGGGCTTCTACCGAATGGAAACGTTTCTTTGCAGAACATTTCGACAAGAAGTTCTTCAAAGACCAGTCCAACAAGAAATACTGGGAAGCGATCCAGAATGTTGCCGACGAAGAAATTTGGTCTATCCGCAAGACATTGAAGAACAAACTGATTACATATATCAAGAATCAATACAAGACAAACTGGCTGAAAAACCAAGGAGATCCTGCAAAGGTTGTCTCTATCCTGGACAAAATCAACCCGAACGCCCTGCTGATCGGTTTCGGCCGCCGTTTCGCAACTTACAAACGTGCCCACTTGCTGTTCACAGATCTGGACCGTCTGGCCAAGATCGTAAACAACGAACAATATCCGATCCAGTTCGTATTCACCGGTAAAGCCCACCCGGCCGATGGTGGCGGACAGGGCTTGATCAAACATATTGTCGAGATTTCCCGCCGTCCGGAATTCTTAGGAAAGATCATCTTCCTGGAAAACTACGATATGCGTCTGGCTCGTCACCTGATCGCAGGTGTCGATGTTTGGTTGAACACTCCGACCCGTCCTCTGGAAGCATCCGGTACATCCGGCGAAAAAGCAGAGATGAACGGTGTCCTGAACTTCTCCGTATTGGACGGATGGTGGTATGAAGGTTACAAACAGGGTGCAGGTTGGGCATTGACCGACAAGCGTACTTACGAAAACCAGCAGTATCAGGATCAGCTGGATGCCGCTACTATCTACCACATACTGGAAACAGAGATTATCCCGACTTACTATGCAAGAAACAGCAAGGGCTACTCTCCCGAATGGATCCAGTACATCAAGAATTCGATGTCCGAAATCGCTCCCGACTATACGATGAAACGTATGTTGGACGACTATATCGACCGCTTCTACAACAAGTTGGCAACCCGTTCCGCTCACTTGCACGAAAACGGTTTTGCCGAAGCCAAAGCAATCGCTGCCTGGAAAGAAGAAGTGGCAGAACATTGGGATAGCTTCCAGGTAGAATCGTTTACATGCAGCCAGGACTTGGCTATCGACGGTCCGGTTGTCGGCAAAGAATATAACTTCAATCTGGTTATCGACCGCCATGAACTGAAAGGTATGTTGGGAGTAGAAATGGTTGTCACGAAAGAAAATCCGGATAACCATCAGTTGGAATTACTGGCAACAGAACAATTCAAGCTGATAAAAGAAGAAGGTTCCAAACTGTTCTTCGAACTGAAAACAGCTTCAAGCGAAGCAGGCCTTCACAAGATGGGCTTCCGCGTTTACCCTGTGAACAAAGAATTGCCTCATCGCATGGACTTCGCTTTCGTCCGCTGGATCCAGTTGTAATCAAGACAAGCAAAACAATAATTAAGAAAGAGGGTGTGCATGACACATCCTCTTTTTTTATGCAGATACTAAAGCTATGCTTTACAGTGGCTAACCCTATGAGTTACGAGCACTAACCAATAGGGTTACGGACACCGACCAATAGGGCCCCATACTGTCCGCTTGAAAGACAGAAAATCAAAAAAGGGAAGTCGCACGACAGGCAACTTCCCTTTTCAAGCTGATATAGATTTTTTTAGGTTTAGAAAGCGTAATCCAAACTTAAGCCAAACACTTTATTGGTACGGCTATAGACATTCGTACCGGGGAGATTTGTACCGCAATAATTCTCCGATTTCTTTGTATAATCATGATAATTTGTCCACATATACCCCACATTCAATGCCATCTTTTCGCTCAGCATCACCTTAGCACCAAAGCCCAACGAATAAGAGTCACAGGAGAAACTAACATCGCTTTGGAAATTATCAGACAAACCATAATCCGTAATTTGAGCACCACCACTAATGGTCAATCTCTTGATCACGTCCCATTCAATACCAAATAGATACTCATTCGTACCTCTTTCCAATTCTTTCTGTTTTCCACCGGCCATGCCCGCTTTCTTGTCATCAAAGAAATGATACTCTACAGAAGCCTTCAACATGGGTAAAAACTGATAAGAGGCTGCCACCGAAAGCATGGAAGGAATATCGTTCGGCGTATTCACACCGTGCTTGTAAGGGCCGATCAAGTCTTCCGCACTATCAGGATAATCCAACTTCTTGGTATTGTTTTCGATGTTCAAGTTTGTCTTAAACTCATATTTAGCCCCGAAATTGAATTTACCGTATTTAACATCAACCCCCAAAACCGGTGTCAGCCCCCAACCTGTCTGGTCGCAATCCAAAGCCAAATTCATCAAGTCTGTTCCACCAAAATCCTTTTTCAGCTTCGCATCCAGATACCCGTCATAGTTTCCTGAAAAATAGTTCATCCGACCTCCGGCAAAGGCAGAAAGCCAATCCGTGATCTTGTATGACAAGCCAAGTTGCAGAGAATAAATATACTGTTTTCCGTCCATCGCACTGTTAATAGTATACATATCCGGCGTAACGATGGGACTTTCACCGTTTATATACTTCCCCAGACTTTCCTGGAATATGCCGGCCATAGCAGCCGATTCGAACATCGGCAGGCCATCGTCAAACGATGCCTTACCGCCCCCACCCGTAATGGCAAAGAAACCGGAGATGGTCCAATCACCTTTTTTGTAAGCCGCAAAAACACTCGGAATCACAGGAGCGGCCGCCTTTCCTTTGTAATACTTCTTATAGGGAACATCGCTTACTGTCGGCACTTTATTTACAGGGTCGAAGCCACTGTATGTACCGAAAGAGGCATCGATATCCCGGGTCTGGAAAGCACTTTGGATACTCACACCTACACGGAAACCATCGGTCGGCAAGAAAGAAAGACCCGCCGGGTTAGACAAAGCACCATCTATATCAATTGCAGCACCTCGCGAAAGTGACCTTAAAAAGGCTGCATGCTGATTCGTATTCGTCAAATATCCACCAGCGAAAGAAACCAAAGGCATCATCATCAATGCCGCACCTACTACTACTTTTTTCTTCATGTTTTACTTTTCTTAATTACAAAACGGCGGCAAAGATAAATACTTTTTTCAAACATTGCACACTTTTAATGAAAATGTGCCGCACAAAATCGCACATATTGTGCAATATATATTCTTCCCAATTGTCAACAATCAATTGTCAATTGTCAACAAAAAAGGTATCTTTGCACCCGAAAAGGAATGTCTCCTTTTCCGTGTGCTTGCTAAACCACGTACTAAAAACAAGAAAGATATGAAACATAAAAAAGAAGCCGCTTTGGTATGCTTCTCCGGTGGACAAGACTCCACGACCTGCCTGTTCTGGGCCAAGAAGCACTTTTCTCGCGTAGAAGCCGTATGTTTTACATACGGGCAAAAACATTCCCTGGAAATAGAGGTTGCACGAAAAATTGCAGCCGATGCCGACGTCCCCTTCCAACTGTTGGACGTGTCGTTGATCAGCCAGCTCGACCCGAACTGTTCGCTGACAAACACCGGCATTTCAATGGATCAGGAAAAACCGGCAGACAGCTACCCAAACACCTTCGTTCCGGGACGTAACATGGTATTCCTGACCTTCGCAGCGATCCTGGCACGCAGCAAAGGAATCTTCAACTTGGTAACCGGAGTGTCGGAAGCCGATTTCAGCGGTTATCCCGATTGCCGCGATACATTCGTCCGCTCCCTCAACGTCACCCTGAACCTGGCGATGGACGAACAGTTCGTGATCCACACACCCCTGATGGATCGGGACAAAAGCGAAGTGTGGGAACTTGCGGACGAATTAGGAGTCTTCGACCTTGTACGGACCCAGACCCTCACCTGCTACAACGGCATCATGGCAGAAGGCTGCGGGCATTGCCCCGCCTGCAAACTACGCCGCGAAGGTTTGGAGAAATATTTAAAAAGACGCCGATAAACCATCGTTTACAAGAATAACAAAAAGACATCATGGATACAAGAAAAGATGAAAACGAACTACATCTGTTAGGCGGTTCAACCGTATACAAACAGGATTATGCCCCGGAAGTACTGGAAGCGTTTACAAACAAGCATCCGGACAATGATTACTGGGTACGCTTCAACTGTCCGGAATTTACAAGCCTCTGTCCGATCACCGGCCAGCCGGACTTTGCAACCATCTACATCGATTATATTCCCGATGTAAAAATGGTGGAAAGCAAGAGCTTGAAATTATATCTGTTCAGTTTCCGCAACCACGGGGCTTTCCATGAGGATTGTGTCAATATCATCATGAAAGACCTTATCCGCCTGATGAACCCCAAATACATCGAAGTAACCGGTATCTTCACTCCGCGCGGCGGAATCAGCATTTACCCGTATTGCAATTACGGCCGGCCGGGCACTAAATATGAGAAGCTGGCAGAACAACGGCTTTTCAACCATCATGCGAAATAAAAAAGCACGCACAGCTTTTCCATTAACCAGCCAATTAGATGTAAGCGTATTTTATCCTCGACAACGCCGGGAACCGAATACACTTACATCTATTTTTTATTTCTTAATTTCCTGTTTTCGATTTTATAGTCTTAATTAATCCATTACCTTTGCAAGCAATAAATTCTAAACCTATATATAAAACAATTTAGACCATGAACAAAAGCATTACAATGAAGACTGCTTTGGCAGCATTGGCTTGTACAGCTTGTGTCAGTGCAAGCGCGCAAAAACAGTACCCCGAACAGGAAAAAATGAAACCGGGAATGTCTGAATACTGGACTCCGCAACCGAAAGTAGTCACTCCGGGTGACATCAAGACAAACAGCGCCCCTTCCGATGCCATCGTCCTGTTTGACGGAAAAGATCTTTCCGCTTGGCAAAACGCTAAGGGCGGCCCCGCCGAATGGATCGTAAAAGACGGCGTTTTCACTGTAGACAAGAAGAAAGGCGACATCCTGACAAAACAGAAATTCGAGAACTTCCAGTTGCATATCGAATGGTGCGTACCGGAAAACATCACCGGCACAAGCCAAGGACGCGGCAACAGCGGCATCTTCCTGCAAGACATGTATGAAATCCAGGTGCTGGATTGCTATAACAACGAGACATACGTGAACGGACAGACCGGCAGCGTCTACAAACAAACGCCTCCTCTGGCAAATGCCATGCGCAAGCCGGGTGAATGGAATGTCTACGATATTATCTATTCCGCTCCTATCTTCAAGGAAGACGGTACTTATCGTGTTCCGCCGCGCGTTACGGTCATCCAGAACGGCATCGTATTGCAGAATAACACGACTATCCTGGGTACAACGGAATATATCGGTTTCCCGAAAGTCGTAAAACACGGAGCAGGCCCGATCCGTTTGCAGTCTCATGGCGACCCCAGCGAACCGATCAGCTTCCGTAATATTTGGATCAGGGAAATGTAAATTCAGGTGAAAGGTGAAAGGTGAAAGTTAAAAAGAAATATAAATCAAACTTTTAACTTTCAACTTTCACCTTTCAACTATTTAGTCGAGTGTCAGATTAAACTCATCCTTCAACTTTGCCAAAACCGGATTTATGTTCAGTAGGTGTTCATACTTCTCTGCTGATGTATAGGCCAAATGTTTTTGGTTCGTTTCATCTATACGGACACGCATCTGAATACGGGTATTCTTCAACTGCATCCGCAGATAACTCAATATATCGATACAATTATTCGTCAACTCATCCTGTTGGCCGGGGTTATGCACACAGACTTCAAAATAATAATTATCCTGCAAGACCGGCTTGCAATTGATCATCGTATTTTTCAGATATACCTTCTTGTCGATAGCGGAAGCATACGCATCCCAATAATGAACCAATGCTTCCTGGCTGAAAGGACTTTGCATTTCCTGTACCACGGTAGCAGTCTGTGTCGCAGCCTGCGCTTTCGGATGCTCTACGCCAATCTCCTTAATGGATGTACCGAACTGGGGCGGACGCGCCACTCTCTTGGGCGCCGATGCCGGAGGGGCCTGCGGAATAAGAGTCGGAGAAGGCGGCACATGAGTGGAAACGACCTGCTGGCGGGGAGTCGCTCCGGTCATTTCCTGCGGAGATTGTACCGGACGTTGCAAAGGAGGGGCGGATTGTACGGTATATGTCTGCTGAGCCGCCACAGCCTGGCCTGCTTGAGCAGGGGCCTGGCCCGGCCCGTTGGAGGCTATCGGCTCAATCAGCCCTTTTTTTTTATCATCGGCCGGTTGTCCGGCACTGCTTAACTGACAAAGCTGGATAAGCGTAAGTTCCAACAACAGGCGCTTATTCCGGCTGGCCCGGTAATTCAGGTCACAGGTATTTGCCAGCTCGATCGCCTTGAACAACAGCCCGTCGGAACAGCGCTTCGCCATCTCCTTATAACGTTCACGGATAGAAGCGCCAACCTCGAACAGGATCAAAGTAGCCTCATCCTTGCAGACCAGCAAATCACGGAAATGCGATGCCAGGCCGGTTATGATATTCTGCCCGTCAAATCCTTTGCTCAATATATCGTTCAAGATCAGGATGGCAGACCGGACATTTCCGGAAAGCATTGCATCCGTCAACCGGAAATAATATTCGTAATCCAGGACGTTCAGGTTATCGATAACAGCCTGATAGGTAATATTCCCATTTGTAAAACTGACTACCTGGTCGAAGATGGACAACGCGTCGCGCATACCGCCATCCGCTTTCTGGGCAATCACATTCAGGGCTTCCGGTTCAGCCGTCACTCCTTCGCAGGAAGATACGTATTCCAGATGCTCCACCATATCGGCAATCGAGATACGCGAAAAGTCGTATATTTGGCAACGGGACAGGATGGTCGGCAACACCTTATGCTTCTCCGTCGTAGCCAGAATGAACAAAGCATGATGGGGCGGTTCCTCCAATGTTTTCAGAAATGCATTGAAAGCCGCCGAACTCAACATATGCACCTCATCGATAATAAAAACCTTGTATTTTCCGATAGGAGGCGGAATGCGCACCTGGTCGATCAGGGCACGGATGTCATCGACCGAGTTGTTGGAGGCGGCATCGAGTTCATGGATATTATAAGAACGCTGCTCGTTGAAGGCCTTGCAGGATTCGCATTCGTTACAGGCTTCCCCGTCGGCAGTCGGATTCAGACAATTGATCGTCTTGGCAAAGATACGGGCACAAGAAGTCTTGCCCACTCCACGGGGACCGCAAAAGAGGTAGGCATGAGCCAGCTTGTTACTCTGTATTGCATTCTTAAGTGTAGTTGTCAAGGACTTCTGTCCTACCACACTACGAAAAGTAGAAGGACGGTATTTCCTTGCCGATACAATATAATTATCCATTCTCTGCTTTTTTATTAACAAGACAAAGATAAACAAAATAATTCATTTACCTTTGCAAAAACGAAGTTCCTATGTCACGCATAAAAGACTTTTACAACAAGTATCTATCCAGGATCAATGCCTACTGGCTGGTAACCATCGTGTTCTTCGCCCTGACATTCGTAATGGGCGATAGCAGTCTGTACAAGCGTTATACATACGATGAAAAGATTCGTAGCCTGGAAAAGGAAATCAAGCATTACCAGAAGGAGATCGAAATCAACAGCAAAAAGCTGAACGATCTGCATACGGATAAGGAAGGACTCGAACGCTTCGCCCGTGAAGAATATTTCATGAAAAAGCCGAACGAGGATGTATATATTATTAAGAACAAATAAATGAACGAAAAAGCAAGAACGATCGTTTTCAATATCTCCGCCCTGCTGTTGCTCGCCGGTGCGGGATTATATCTGGCATTGCCGGTTGCAGCTCCTTACCTGTTCGCCGTCGGGGCTGCCGGTATAACAGTCTGTTACCTGACAATGCCTACCAAGGATATGGATTTTCGCAGGCGCAGATTGCACCGCTACAACATATTTGCCGGGTTGCTGTGTATATTCGCCTCCGCCCTGATGTTCAGCGGACGGAAAGAATGGATGATTTGCCTGACCATTTCAGCCCTGCTTCAGTTATACACGGCATTTGTCACCCCTAAAAAAGAAAACTAAAAACGAAAAATACCTACATATAGTTAGAAGTATTGTCTAAATTACAATTACAGGGACAATAAAATTACCTAAAATCCGCGATTGATGCGCTTTCTATTTATAAGGAACTTTGCAGCGTTTTATTAACGATACAAAACTCTTTATAAATTGAAAGCGACTATTCTAAAAATTTCCGGCTTATTCATATTCCTCTTGGCTGTAATATCCGCCTCCGCTCAGGACAGGGCGATGATCTCAGGTAAAATCATATCCACGGAAAAAGAAACCGTTGATTTCGCAACGGTCTACCTGAAAGGTACCACATACGGCGGAACAACCAACGAACAAGGTATTTACCATCTGAAAGCTCCGGCTGGCGACTACACGTTAGTCGTATCTGCCATCGGTTACAAGACTGTTGAGAAACCGGTGAAACTTACCGGTGGAGAAAGGGCCAGACAGAATATCACCATTACTCCGCAATCGACGGAACTGGACGAAGTGGTCGTTGTCTCAAACGGAATAAGCCGTTTGAAACGTTCGGCATTCAATGCCGTAGCACTTGATACGAAAGAACTGCAAAATTCCAACAAAAGCTTGAGCGAAGCACTGGCGAAAGCTCCGGGAATGAAGGTTCGTGAATCCGGGGGGGTCGGTTCGGACATGCAACTTACGCTGGACGGTTTCAGTGGCAAGCACGTAAAAATATTTATCGACGGCGTGCCGCAGGAAGGTGTGGGAAGTTCGTTCGGGCTGAACAACATCCCGGTCAACTTTGCCGAACGCATCGAAATCTACAAAGGCGTGGTCCCGGTAGGCTTCGGTACGGATGCAATCGGAGGCGTGATCAACATCATCACTAAAAAGAAGCGGGACAGATGGTTTTTAGATGCCTCCTATTCCTATGGCTCTTTCAATACGCACAAGTCTTACGTGAATTTCGGACAGACGTTCAAAAACGGATTCACCTACGAAATCAATGCTTTCCAAAACTATTCGGATAATGATTACTACGTGAACGCTCCGGTAGAAAACTTCGAGACCGGAAGCATCGACAGAAGCAAGAAGGAACGGGTGAAACGTTTCAACGATACCTACCACAATGAAGCCGTCATCGGCAAACTGGGGATCGTAGACAAGAAATGGGCGGACCGCCTGTTGCTGGGTTTTACCTATTCGAATATGTATCAGGACATACAGACCGGTGTGCGCCAGGAAATCGTTTACGGGCAAAAACACCGCAAAGGACACTCTCTGATGCCCTCACTGGAATATGGCAAACGCGATCTGTTCACAAAAGGGCTGGACATCGTGCTGACTGCCAACTACAATAAAAACCTGACAACCAACGTAGACACTTCTTCTTATGAATACAACTGGCGTGGAGAAAAGCACCTGATGAACTCCGCCGGAGAACAGTCAAGACAGCATTCACGGGCAGACAACAATAACTGGAACGGCACATTGACACTCAATTACCGGGTCGGTAAAATGCATACATTTACCTTCAATCATGTGCTGAACACTTTCCATCGCTCCAATACCTCCCTGCTTGCAGCCGAAGAGATGAAAAGCGCCATTGCCAAAGAAACCCGTAAAAACATTTCAGGCCTTTCCTACCGGTTGATGCCGTCCGAACACTGGAACTTTTCCGCTTTCGGAAAATACTACAACCAATTTGTAGCAGGCCCGATGGCAACATCAAGCACGCAGGACGAATACGTACGCAAAACACGTTCTGTCAACTCATTCGGATACGGGGCGGCCGGAACCTACTTCATCTTGACAGGCCTGCAAGCCAAGCTGTCTTACGAAAAAGCTTATCGCCTGCCGACCATCGAAGAGATGTTCGGTGACGAAGACCTGGAAATGGGCGAACTGAGCATCCGACCGGAAAATAGCGACAATATAAACCTCAACCTGAGCTACAACAAGACATTCGGAAAACATACCTTGTATGTGGAAGGTGGAGTGGTCTACCGCAATACGAAAGACTACATACAACGTAACATCACAGATCTGAGTGGCGGCAAGCAAGCGGCAACCTATATCAACTACGGCAAAGTCGAGACAAAGGGATTTAATCTGTCCATCCGCTACAACTTCGCAAACTGGGTGAGCGTAGGCGGTAACTTTACCCAAATGGACGTACGCGACAAAATGAAAACCTCCATTACCAGCAGTGCCGAAAACCTGGCCTATGGAGAACGGATGCCTAACCTTCCCTACCGGTTTGCGGATTCCGACATATCGTTCTACTGGCGTAATCTTTGGAAAAAAGGCAATGTGCTGACTGTTACTTACGACAATCAATACCTGCATAGCTTTACTTACTATTCGTCTGCTATCGGATCGAAAAACAATGACTATGTCGTACCGAATCAGTTCTCCCATAATCTAACTCTTTCCTACAGCCTTCAGAACGGACGGTACAACGTGTCGTTAGAGTGCCGCAACTTTACAAACGAAAACTTGTACGATAATTTTAGTTTGCAGAAAGCCGGACGCGCTTTCTACGGTAAAGTAAGAGTTTATTTCGGAAATTAATTCAATTATCACAGTTACTAAATATAAATACATTTATTGCAAGATGAAAAAGAATCATTTATTAACCGGTATTGCCGCAGTTATGCTGACGGGTGGACTGTTTACTTCCTGTAGTGACAACGAGATCCCGGCACCGGACGAAGGAGGAAAAGGCGAAACAAAAAACACATTCGTAATCCCTGCTTCTACAACGGCATCCGGAAATACGACCAACGTACTGCTTACAGCCGAGAGTGTGGACGAAGGGACCATCACGACATTGAACAACGGCCTCGTGAATGACGGAGCCACACAATGGGTTTTCTATAAAGACCAGTATTTGTACGGCCTGACTTACAATCAGGGAAATGCGGGGGACACACGCTCGTATATCCTGAATGCGGACGGAGAACTTGAAACCCGCTCACAAAGCTATAAGGTCAAACGATTTACGACTTACGGCATTTATGACAAGTATATCATGACTCTTTCTTCGGGTGACGGTCCGACGGAATGGGCGGACGAGAACGGCTACGTCCCCCAGTCATTCCTGGTCTCTCTTTTAGATGTCGCAGCCGAGACAAAAACGGACAACGACACAAAGAACAAAGCCTACCTGTCCGAAAACTTCCTGGGCAATGGCGAATATGTAACGCTGGCAGGTATCTTGGAACATAACAGCAAGATCTATAGCGTAGCCGTACCGATGGGATTAAGCCAGTATGGGACAAAAGACGGAAACGGGAAATGGATTCTGCCGGGTAACGAAGACTTGGTGAAAACCGAATCCGGTGGTTCGAACAGTAGCGCTTACGAAAAAGACGAGCTATTGTGGACACAGTATCCGAATTCCTGTTGGGTCGCCATCTTCGACGATGAAACATTTACAAATAAGAAAATCATCAAGACTGATAAAATCAGTTACGCTTGCGGCCGTTTCAAATCGCAATATTACCAAATGATTTGGGCCGCCGATAATGGCGACATCTATGTATTCTCACCATCATATGCCAAAACGATGATCGACCCGCGCCAACAGACCAACTTGCCGGCCGGTGTGGTGCGCATCCCGAACGGAAGCGAAGATTTCGACGATTACTACTGCAACCTGGAGGCACAGAGCAACGGCAACTCCTTCCTTCGCAGCTGGCATATAACAGAAGATTATTTCTTGTTGCTGATGTATGACCGTCCTTTCAGTGAAACAGGCTATACCGCAAATCAGTTGGCCGTATTCAAAGCCGGAGCCGAAAAATTGACTTACGTAAGCGGACTTCCTTCAACCGATATAATTTCCGGTTTCGGAAACACGATACATGTTGAAAACGGCAAGGCTTACATCGCTGTAACGACGACCGACGGGAACCCAGCAATCTACAAGATCGACCCGGTTAACGCCAGTGCTACAAAAGGTGTAACAGTCGAAGCAACCCAAATAACCGGTATCGGCAAGTTGGCGGCTGCAACTTCACAGAACTAACAACCAACAATGATTAGAATTCAATTCTTTCTGATATTCCTCCTGCTCCCGCTGACCATGCGGAGCCAGGAGGATATTTGTATCGGGAAACGATACTCACTCTACTCTGCCTTTTTACAGGAGGAACGGGACTATTGGATATATCTGCCTCAAAACTACGATCGGGATACGACACAGAATTATCCCGTCATCTATCTACTCGACGGAGGCTCTTTTTTCCATTCATTGGTCGGTATCAGCCAAACGCTCTCTACGGTCAAAGGAAAATATCTTCCGTCCTGCATCATCGCCGGGGTAATAAGCACGGACCGGACACGCGACTTTACTCCTACGGCCTCTGCTGCCGGACGAAGCGGGAAAACCTCTCCGGGCGCTATTCCACAAGGTGGTGGAAGTGAAACATTCAGACGTTTCCTAACGGAAGAACTTCGTTCCGTAATCGACAGTACATACCGGACAAACGGACTAAACATGTTAATCGGGCACTCCTATTCCGGGCTTTTTACCGTAAACACGTTTTTGCGCCATACGGAATTATTCGATATCTATTTAGCCCTCGACCCCAGCCTGTGGTGGGACCAGGGAAAGCTGGCAGAAGAAGCCGCCTCGCTTATCCAAGGTAAGGATTTTACAGGGAAGAGCCTGTATATCGGTGTTGCTTCCCAAAAACGGACTGACCGGGTGGATATTCACCTCAACAAGGTCAACTATCTCCTATCGGAGATATTACCGCAAGCTCAAAAACTGCAATTTTTTAGTAAATCATTTCCCGAAGAAAATCACGGAACGGTCGCAATTCCGGGAATATACGACGGGATAAAACAATTATTCGGAAAATGAAAAAGTTCTTTGCGAAAATACATTTATGGTTATCGATACCTTTTGGTATCATCATCGCGATCGTCTGCCTGACAGGAGCAATCCTGGTATTCGAAGCGGAGATACTGGAGTTTTGCTATCCTTCCCGCTATTTTGTCAAAGAGATAAAAAGCGAACCACTTTCACCGGCCACGCTCATGGATACTGCCCGCGAGCAACTTCCCGATTCCATCAAAATAAACGGGATACGGGTTTCCTCCGACCCCAAACGGACCTACCAACTGATTTTACCCGGAAAAAAGGCTGCTTGCTTTATCAATCCCTACACCGGAGAAATTACCGGCATAGACGATGGAAAAGGGTTCTTCATGAAGATAATGCGCCTTCACCGTTGGCTGTTGGACGAATATAAACGGGATGGAAGTTTCGCTTGGGGTAAAACTATTGTCGGATATTCAACCCTGGTACTGGCCATTATTATCATAAGTGGTCTTGTCATCTGGTATCCGAGAAACAAGAAAGCACTGAAAAACCGGCTCAAAATCAAAACAAAAGCCGGCTGGTTCCGCTTCCTGTACGATCTACATGTCTCCGGAGGTTTCTATGCAGCTTTACTTTTGCTTATCCTGGCATTGACTGGTCTAACCTGGTCGTTCGGTTGGTATCGTGACGCGTTCTATACCGCGTTCGGCATCAGCACAACATCTAAACAGACGCACGCTCCGACATCTGCCGTCCCCCCAAAAACAGCAGGTGAAAGAGGTTCGAAGAAACATCCCAAAACCGATTACACACAATGGGCCGAAGTCTTGGCCGATTTACAAAGCCGTTATCCGGAATATAAATCGATCTCCATCCAAGACGGATCAGCAACCGTTTCTACCGCTACCTATGGAAATACAAGAGGAAGCGACCGTTATTCCTTTGACCCGGCTACCGGCAAGATCACTGAAATTCAATTATACAAGGACCTCCCTAAATCCGCCAAAATAAGAGGATGGATCTATTCCGTTCATGCCGGAACATGGGGAGGATTGACAACCCGGATATTAAGCTGTCTGGTTTCACTCTTAGGGGCTGTCTTTGCCATAACCGGTTACTATTTCTGGATCAAGAAGAAACTCCGGAAGTCCAAACAAAGGTAAACAAAAACAAGCATGCTTCGCTTGCCGTAAAGCATAGCTTTGCAATAGCTAAAGCATAGGGTTACAAGGTCTAATGCATAGCATTATCCCCCCCAAGGAATCCTTAGGGCCACAATCAAAAAGGGCTGCCCCGTGCGGGACAGCCCTTTCGTATATATCTATATGTTTTATTCCTTATTTACCGGAAGAGTAGTTCTTATTCAGCACTTCGAGAAATTCGGCAGTGATGTCGTATGCCGGATTAGATAACAAAATGTTGTCACCCATTGTATTGCTGAAAATGATCTGATAGCCTTTTGTCTGGTTAAAAGTCGTCAACTGGGCAACGATCGTATCGCGAAGCTGTCCGTTCAGCTCCATCTGCTTGGCAGCCAACTCTTGTTCTTTCTTAGCCGCATAGTTCTGAAGTTCCTCCTGCTTTTTCTGCAAACGGTTTCCTTCCTGCTGCGCTCTTTCCGTAGTAAGGAAAGCATTGGCTTCATATTTACGTTGGAAATCATTTAATTCTGTCCGTAAGGCATTTGACCGCTGAGTCATATCTAAACGATAGTCTTCCTGCATCTTGAGAATACGTTCATTCAAATCTTTCGAATAGTTGTAATTCGATAAAAGAGAGTCTACATTTACATATGCCACAGGGAGCAGATTGGTAGAATCTCCCTCCGTTGTGAAAGCCGGAGCTACTGTGGATTCTTTTTTACTGGAAAACTGCATAACAAACAGGATTATGACAGCTACCGCGAGCACACCATTAATAACGTAGTTAATGTTCTTCATAAAGTGTAAATTAAATCTTTATTTTATTTTATTCTTCTATTTCTTTTATCTTATCATATAGATTCTTCCTCAAACTATCTCTCCTATGCTGGGTTTTAGCACAGCATATACCTTTCTCCCTTAGTGCCGCATTACCTTCAATGTGTGTATTCGGAAACTTCCCTCCCTTTTTGAAAATCACTTTTACACTGAGCAACACAACACAAATAACAAGAATTATGACAGTAATCAATAACGTTGTAAGCATTTTCTCTATATTTGTGGACGCAAATATAAGAGTTTAAGTGATTGGAAAGTATGTTTTTGATATTTAATTGTACTTTTTTTCATACAACCCCCTGTTTGCAGTGGTATTATTAACTATAGAGTAACATCTATAATACATTGTAACATTATGAAGATTACTGATTTAAAGCCTGAAATCGTCTGGAAGTTCTTCCACCAGGTAACACAAGTGCCCCGTCCTTCAAAGAAGGAGGGAAAAATGATCGAGTTTCTTGAATCATTCGCCAAACAGTATAAAATAGCAATCAAAAAAGATGCCGTAGGCAACATCCTGATGTCTAAACCGGCTACTCCCGGCAAAGAAAACCTGCCGACAGTCGTTTTGCAATCCCACATGGACATGGTCTGCGAAAAGAATAATGGAACCGCACATGATTTCGACCACGATCCGATCGAAACAATCGTCGACGGAAACTGGCTTCGCGCCAACGGTACGACTCTGGGTGCCGACAATGGCATCGGTGTAGCCGCCGAACTGGCGATCCTCGCGTCCGATGATATCGAGCACGGACCGATCGAATGCCTTTTCACCGTAGATGAAGAAACCGGGCTGACCGGAGCCAGAGCACTCGAAAAAGGATTCATGACAGGCGATATCCTGCTGAACCTCGACAGCGAAGACGAAGGTGAAATCTTTATGGGATGCGCAGGCGGCAAAGATACGCAAGCGGTGTTCCATTACGAACCGCGTGACACCAATCCGAACATGCAATACTTCAAAATCGAAGTGAAAGGCTTGAACGGCGGACATTCCGGTGGCGAAATACACAAAGGGTTGGGCAATGCCAACAAGATTCTGGTGCGCTACCTGTACCTGTTGAAAAATCAAGCCGATTTCAACCTTTGCTTCATCCACGGCGGTAACCTCCGCAACGCTATCGCCCGCGAAGCGCAAGCGACCATCGGCCTGTATCCGGAAGAAAAGGAAGCAGCCCGTATTCTGCTGAACCATTTCACAGCAGATATCGAAAACGAACTGAAACATGTAGACCCGAACGTACAGATAACAATGGCATCGACCGACCGTCCGGACAAATACATCAGCGACTATGATGCCGAAAAACTGATTTTGGCTTTACATGCCTGCCCGCATGGCGTGATCGGCATGAGCCACGACATCGAAGGGCTGGTGGAAACCTCCACCAACCTGGCTTCTGTCAAGATGGGAGATGACAGCACAATCATTGTCGGCACAAGCCAGCGCAGCTCCATCGAGTCTTGCAAGAACATGATTGCCAACCAGGTCGCATCTGTTTTCAAGTTAGCCGGTGCACAGGTAACTCACGGCGACGGCTATCCGGGTTGGGCGCCTAACCCGGATTCAAAGATCCTGAAAGTGGCACAAGAGACCTATAAACGTTTGTTTAACAAAGATGCAAAAATAATGGCGATCCATGCAGGACTGGAATGCGGCTTGTTCCTAGAAAAATATCCGAATCTGGATATGATCTCATTCGGACCGACGCTTCGGGATGTCCATTCCCCCAACGAACGCATACAGATTGATACCGTTGGATTGTGGTGGTCTCACTTACTCGAACTATTAAAGAACATCCCTGCAAAATAAATCGATACATTTCTCGTTATAAAAGAGGATTAACATTCAACAGATGTTTTTCCTCTTTTTTTATGTTAATGCCCGAAAACTTATTTATAATAAATTTGTTTTCTTATTGACATTATATGGTAAATAACAGTTTACCTGGACTATTAATAATTAATGAAATGAAAAAATTAGCCGCTCCGTTATTCATATTATTCTTTATAGTGCTCAACCTGTTGTCGTGTGACGGGCTGGACGAAAACTATTCGAATAACCCCAACCATCGGCTGAGTTTCTCGGTCGACACACTTTCTTTCGATACGGTATTCACCACAATAGGCTCCGCAACCAAAGAGTTCATGATCTATAACCGCAATGACCAACCTTTGCTGATCAGCGAGATCATGCTGGCAAGCGGTGAAGAAACCGGTTTCCGCATCAATGTGGACGGGCGCAAAGGCGACCATTTCCAGAATGTAAGGATACAGGCGGACGACAGCTTGTATGTTTTTGTGGAAGTGACCGTCAATCCGAACGCATCCAACCAGCCGCTGCTGGTGGACGATTCCATCATCTTCACCACAAACGGAGTCAAACAGTCTGTCCGCCTCGAAGCATACGGACAAAATGTAAACCTGTATAAAAACGGGCTTATCCTGACACAAGACACGCATTTTACAGCCGAACGGCCCTACCTTATATATGACAGTCTGGTTATTTCTCCCAACATCACGCTCAACATCGATCCGGGCGCAACGTTCTATATGCACGACACAGCGAAAGTCATCACATACGGGACATTGCTGGCCAAAGGGACACGCGAAAATCCGATTGTCTTCCGCGGAGACCGTCTGGATTTCATACTGAACGACATCCTGCCCTACGACCGGACACCATCACAATGGGGAGGGATTTTCTTCCGTCCGGAAAGCTACCATAACATTATGGACAATGTCATCGTGCGAAACGGAAAAACAGGACTGACATTCGAAAAGTCGTCACCGGACGAATCCAAACTGAAACTAAGCAATTCCCAAATCACGAATATGGGAGAGCACCTATTCTCTGCACGCAATTGCAAGATTGAAGTGACCAACACGGAATTGACCAATGCCGGAGGAGGTGTCGTGGTTCTGATTGGCGGGAACTACTGTTTCGTCCATTGTACGCTTGCCAATTTCATGACATTGGAAAAACGGACCACGCCTTGCCTCACGATGGCAAACAATGCGAATGAAGAGGCTTATCCGCTCAAAGCGACATTCGACAACTGCATCATCGACGGCAGTTTCGATGCTGGCAAAGAAGCATATAAAGGGGAACTCAATCTATCCGTCGACGGTGCGGCATCATTCGAATACCTGTTCAACCATTGCGTAATCAAAACGAATGGCAGCAACAATGACCACTTCAAAGAGGTATTGTTCACCAATACCAGTCCGTCCTACAGGTTAAAAGGTGGCGAAAAAAACAAATACCGTTTTGATTTCCGTCCGGATTCGCTGACGACCTTAGGAGTTGGGAAAGCCGATATCTTCGTCACGCAGCAATATCCGGTGGACCGCTACGGCATAAACCGCCTGACAAACGACGGTCCCGATATCGGAGCCTACGAATTCGTACCGAAAGAAGATGAAACAAAATAAAACGATATGGCCAGAACCTTAACTATGACGTTTTTTATCCTGACATTGTTTTCTTTGCCTTCACAAGGGCAAACAGACTTCCGCGTGATGAGCTACAACGTCGAGAACCTGTTCGACACGAAAGACGATCCGCTTACGGCGGACAATGATTTCCTCCCCTCCGGCAACCGCCACTGGACGTCCGGACGGTTTTACCATAAACTACAACAACTGGCAAAAGTCATCACAGCAGCGGGAGAATGGAGCACTCCGGCTTTGATCGGACTTTGTGAAGTCGAAAACGATTCCGTCCTTGTCCGGCTTCTGGATTTCACTCCGCTCCGTCGGCAGCATTACCGTTATTGCATGACACACGGACAAGACACGCGAGGGATTAATGTAGCATTTCTTTACCAGCGGGACAAGTTTCGCTATCAGGGACACACGGAACATCCAGTCCGTTTTACCCGCAAGCAGCATAAACATACCCGTAATATCCTGCATGTATGGGGAGATGTGATTACCGGAGACCGGATCGATGTCTTTGTCTGCCATTTTCCCTCCCGTTACGGAGGAGAAAAAGAAAGCGAACCGGACCGTTTGGATGCCGCACGTACCCTGCGTACATTATGCGACTCGATCCACAACCTCCGTCCTGCCCCACACATCCTGATTATGGGAGATTTTAATGATACGCCGGACGACACGAGCATCCGGGAAATACTGGATGCCCATCCGGTTCAGGTTCCATGCCTGTCCGGTTCAGGTTCCATGCCTATGAAACCTCGGACGAATGCTTATCCATCTCTCCTTCTATACAACCTGTTTGCCAAGAACCGGTCAGTTCCTCCTGGAAGTCATAAATATCAAGGGGAATGGAGCCAGTTAGATCAAATCATCCTGTCGTCCTCTCTCACCGACACCACCTCCCAGATGCAGCTCATCCCAGGAAGCGCCCGCATCTTTTCACCGTCATTCCTGCTCATAAAAGATAAAACCTGGCGTGGCGAACGCCCTTTCCGCACCTACTATGGCTTCAAATACGAAGGTGGCTACAGCGACCATCTCCCTTTGATCGTCGACTTTCTACTATTGAAATAAATGATTACTTTTGTTTTTTTAAATACAGATAGAATATGTACAAACTATATATCGCCATACTGTTTTTTTTCATACAGACAATAAGCGCCCAACAACTCCGCCAGCCATTCGATTTCCCGATCTTGTTGAGCGGTAACTTCGGGGAGTTGCGCAACAATCATTTCCATTCCGGAATAGATTTTAAGACACAAGGAGTTGAAGGGAAGCCCATCCACGCCGTACAGGACGGATACGTATCACGTATATCCGTCAGTCCGTGGGGATACGGAAACGGTTTATACCTGACACATCCGGACGGAACGACAACCGTCTACGGTCATTTGCAACGATTCGCCCCTTCCATCGCCCGATATATCAAGACACAGCAATACGAACAGGAAAGCTTCAACGTGAACTTGTTCCTCGACCCGGACCAACTCCCGGTCAAAAAAGGAGAAATTGTCGCCTATAGCGGAAACACCGGAAGTTCGGGAGGCCCGCATCTCCACTTCGAAGTACGCGACACGGAAAGTGAAGAGGTACTCGATCCTATCGAATATTTCAAAGAGAAGATAACCGACACCCGCGCACCGAAAATACAGGGAATCCTGGTCTGCCCGCAACCAGGCAAAGGAGTGGTCAACGGCAGCAGCCGTAAACTGGAGCTAAAACCGGTCACGGCCAAAAACGGCAAACAAACCATCACCGGTAAGATCGAAGCTTGGGGAGAAATCGGGCTTGCGGTCAAAGCCTACGATTATATGGATAATACGACAAATATCTACGGAGTGAAGGATATTACCCTCCGCCAAGACAGCCAGATCATCTACCATAGCAACCTGGACCGCTTTGCTTTCGACGAGACCCGCTACTTGAACAGCTATGTCGATTATGAGGAATGGAAAGAGCGTCGCTCCTTTTATATGCGCAGCTTCGTAGAACCAGGTAACCGCCTCCGTTTTAACGAAAGCATCAACCGGGGAATCATCCATATAGAAGAAGAGAAAACGTATCATCTCACGTATACGCTCGCCGATGCATTCGGCAACACAACTCGCCTCTCCGTTTGGATAGAAGGGAAAGAACAGGAGATTCCAGAGATCGAGACCGAAGGTACAGAGCTGTTTCATTGGATGGCCGACAACCGGTTCGGAGCAAAAGGTATCCGGATGACGATCCCGAAAGGAAACCTGTACGACGATCTTTATTTCCGTTATTCGGTAAAAGAAGACAGCACGGCATTGGCAGACACGCACATCCTGCATAACCGCCCCGTTCCGCTTCACAGCTCGGCCCGGCTGTCCTTGCGTTTACGAGTCGACACGCTGGAAAACAAGCAGCAATATGGTATCATCCGCACTCAGAAAGGACGTCGATCCTGGATCGGCGGCACTTACCGGAACGGCTGGATCGACGGCACGATCAAAGAACTTGGCAATTATACGGTCGGGCAAGATCTCAAAGCACCGACGATCACCCCGTTGGGCGCCAACACATGGATCAGCAAGCAGGCATTCGTTTTCCGCCTGTCCGATAACCTGAGCGGCGTACAAACCTACCGGGGAGAAATAGACGGGCAGTACGTCCTGTTCGAAATGAACAGCAAATCGGTCATTACCTACAAGTTCGATAAAGAACGGCTCAAAAAAGGGAAACACACCCTCAAACTAACCGTTACGGATGCAGCCGGAAACCGGTCGGAATACAAGTATTCTTTTGTCTGGTAAATAAAAAGCCTGAATCTTGGAAATTATCAATTTATTTGTACCTTTGTTAATTTCAAAATCAGGATTTCTTTAAATTAAAAGCAAGACATATAGGTCATGGAAAACAAGGAACTGTTAGAAATGGTAAGAAGCAAGGCGCAAAGCTGGCTTACTAAAAGTTATGACGCTGAAACACGTGCACAGGTGCAGGCTCTATTAGACAACGAAGATCCGACGGAACTGATCGAATCATTCTACAAAGACCTGGAATTCGGCACAGGCGGTTTGAGAGGCATCATGGGAGTAGGTTCAAACCGTATGAACATCTACACGGTAGGAGCAGCCACACAAGGCTTATCCAACTATCTGAAAAAGGAATTTGCCGATCTGGACCAGATCAAAGTTGTCATCGGCCATGACTGCCGTAACAACAGCCGCAAATTTGCTGAAATCTCTGCCGACATTTTCTCTGCAAACGGCATCAAGGTGTATCTGTTCGAAGACCTTCGCCCGACCCCTGAAATGTCATATACCATCCGCAAGTTGGGATGCCAGAGCGGTATTATCCTGACCGCTTCGCACAACCCGAAAGAATATAACGGGTACAAGGCGTATTGGGACGATGGCGCCCAGATGATCGCTCCGCATGACAAGAATACGATTGCCGAAGTCAACAAAATCCGTAATGCCAGCGAAATCAAGTTCAAAGGCAACAAGGAACTGATCGAAATCATCGGCAAGGAAATCGATGAACAATATATCAACGACCTGACAAAGATTTCTTTGTCACCGGAATCCATCGCACGTCACCATGACATGAAGATCGTCTACACGCCGATCCACGGAACAGGCGTGACGGTTATCCCGCCGACATTGAAAGCATTCGGTTTCACGAATATCATCCATGTACCCGAACAGGACGTAGTAAGCGGCGACTTCCCTACCGTTGTTTCTCCCAACCCGGAAGAACCGGCGGCTTTGGCTCTGGCAGTTGAAAAGGCCAAGGAAACAGACGCCGAGCTGGTATTGGCTTCCGACCCGGATGCAGACCGAGTAGGTGCAGCCGTTAAGAACAACGAAGGCGAATGGGTATTGCTGAACGGTAACCAGACCGCTTTGATGTTCGTCTACTATCTCATCACCCGCTGGAAAGAACTCGGTAAGATCAACGGCAAGGAATATATTGTCAAGACAATCGTTACGACCGAACTGATCCGTACGATCGCCGAGAAGAACGGTGTCGAAGTGTATGACGTTTACACCGGCTTCAAATGGATCGCCGATGTCATGAAGAAGAACGAAGGAAAGAAGAACTATATCGGTGGCGGTGAAGAAAGCTACGGCTTCCTATGCGAAGATTTCGTTCGCGACAAAGATGCCGTTTCTGCTTGTGCCATTCTGGCTGAAATCGCAGCCTGGGCGAAAGACCAGGGTATCACGATGTACCAGTTATTACAGAACATCTACGTTCAGTATGGTTTCTCTAAAGAAAAAGGAATCTCCGTTGTAAAGAAAGGCAAGAGCGGCGCTGAAGAGATTGAAGCGATGATGAAACACTTCCGTGAAAACCCGTTGCAGGAAATCGCCGGTTCCAAAGTTACGTTATTCTACGACTACGCTTCCCTGAAAGGTAAAGACTATGTTGAAAACGAAACACTGACATTGGATATGCCGACAACCTCCAACGTTCTCCAATATTTCACTGAAGACGGAACGAAAGTATCTATCCGTCCTTCCGGCACGGAGCCGAAGATCAAGTTCTATTGCGAAGTCCATTCCAAAGTAAAGAGCCTCGACGAACTGCCGGCTGCCGAAAAAGCAGGAGCAGAAAAGATCGAAGCGATAAAGGCTTCGTTAGGAATCTGATCTCGGACAAACAATAACCAAATATAAAAAAGGAAGAGCGCCCGTTGTTTACGATAGCGCTCTTCTTTTTTATTTCAGATCTTTCGCCCCAAAACAAAGCGGCAACAGTGATTCGGCACTCTCCGCCACCACAACCTCTTTCGTGCCGCACAACAAGACCTTCATCGGCTTGCCATAGCGTTGTTCCGCCTCCAACAAAACCTGGCGGCATGCACCGCAAGGAGAAATGCTCTCGACCTGCCGGCCATTCGTGGCGGCTGCAATGGCAAGAGCGACAACAGGCATATCCGGATATTGATGGCCGGCATGAAACAACGCCACCCGCTCCGCACACAGACCGGAAGGGTAAGCGGCATTCTCCTGATTACTGCCGGTTATGATCGTGCCGTCCTCCAGCAAAGCTGCCGCTCCGACATGAAACTTCGAATAAGGGGCATACGATTGTCCCGTCGCTTTTATGGCCGCCTCCATTAACCGCGACTCTTCTTCCGGTAGTTCGGCAAGAGAATAAATCCGGATTTTTGTCTCCAACTTGATTTCTTTCATGAAATAACACTCTAAATGATACAAGCAAAAATAAAGAAAATATAGAGAAAGCCCAAATACATTCGTGATAAACAATAGCCATGTTTCTATTGTCAAACAGCCCATTCATTAACCTTTTGCCTTTAGTCGAAAAGGCTTTCGCCCTTGGTCAAAAACACTTTCGACCAATGTCAAAAGCCTTTTCGACCAAGGGCGAAAGGTTAAAGAGCGGTAGTAATAGCTGTAAACTCCTATCTTTCATTTAAATATATAGTAGTGGAAACGAATCAGAGCGACATGGTCAACCTAAATCAGGACGAGATAATGGTGAAGGCAAAATCCTGAGGTGAAGGCAGTCCGGATGTTTACCTTCACCCTTGTACCCCATAACAATCAAAAGATTTCAAAGACAGGTGAAGCCGAATCGGAAATCCGCATAATCCTTATTTATAAATAACATGGTGACCAATCATCATTTATGATCCATATCTGCCCAATTATAATGCAGCCTCCCACCCCACCCCCGCCACAAGACTATGACAATGATGTAAAACAAATTAATTATCTTTGCCGTTAAATATAATTACATACAACGAATCAGTCATGCGATTAACATTACGAATCCTTTCCCTGTTGTTGGTGCTGTCCGTTACCGGAACGGCACTCGGAGCCAGCCAACGGAAAGTGCCGGCATACGAAAAGTATATCAAACAATACAGCAGTTTAGCGATCCAGCATCAAAAAAAGTACCGTATCCCTGCAAGTATCACGCTTGCACAAGGGTTATTGGAGTCGGGAGCCGGGCGAAGCGAGCTGGCACGCAAATCGAACAACCACTTCGGCATCAAATGTCATTCCGACTGGAGGGGTGGGCGTGTCTATCACGACGATGACCTGCGCGGAGAATGTTTCCGCAAATATAAGAATCCGGAACAGTCTTACGAAGACCACGCCCGTTTTCTGGTCGGCCGTCCCCGTTATGCCTCTCTGTTCAAACTTAAAATAACCGACTATAAAGGTTGGGCAAGAGGTTTGCAAAAATGCGGATACGCAACAGACCGAGCCTACGCCAACCGGCTGATCAAGCTGATCGAAGATTATGACCTGTACCGGTATGACACGGCAAAAGGCCGTAAAAAGTCAGACAAGCAACCGGCACACATCTCCCGCTATACAGTCTACCGTACAAACGGCCTGCTGTATGTCTATTCCAACGGCAAAGACTGCTTCGACGACATAGCCGCCAGTCTCGGCTTCCGGGTAAAAGACCTGAAGAAATACAACGAGGTGCCGGAAGATTTTCCGTTACAGAAAAATGACATCGTTTACCTGGAAAAGAAAAAGAAGAAAGCAGACAAGCCGAATTATGACCATGTCGTACAGGTAGGCGAATCCATGCACAGCATCGCACAGAAATACGGAATACAGATCAAGAGCTTATATAAGATGAATAAAAAGCACAAAGATTATATTCCGGAAGAAGGAGATGTGCTAAAACTTAGATAAGTAAGACAAAAAATAGTATCTTTGCAGACAAATTCACAAAAACAATGAGTGACCAACGTTATAATCTACGCGGTGTATCCGCTTCGAAAGAAGATGTTCACAACGCAATAAAGAACATCGACAAGGGAATCTTTCCCCAAGCATTCTGTAAGATCATTCCCGACATTCTGGGAGGCGATCCTGAATATTGCAACATCATGCATGCCGACGGAGCCGGAACCAAGTCATCTTTGGCTTATATGTACTGGAAAGAAACCGGAGACTTGTCCGTATGGAAAGGTATCGCGCAAGATGCTTTGATAATGAATATCGACGACCTGCTGTGCGTGGGCGCCGTAGACAACATATTGGTTTCCTCCACCATCGGACGCAACAAGCTGCTGATTCCGGGTGAAGTGATCTCCGCCATCATCAACGGGACTGACGAACTGCTGGCCGAACTTCGCGAAATGGGAGTCGGATGCTATGCTACAGGCGGCGAGACGGCCGATGTAGGCGACCTGGTCCGTACCATCATCGTCGACAGCACGGTTACCTGCCGCATGAAACGTGCCGACGTGATCGACAATGCGAACATCCGTCCGGGCGACGTGATCGTCGGGCTGGCTTCTTTCGGACAGGCCACTTACGAGAAAGAATATAACGGAGGCATGGGCAGCAACGGGCTAACCAGTGCGCGCCACGACGTTTTTGCCAAATACCTGGCAGAAAAATATCCGGAAAGCTTCGACAAGGCTGTCCCCGACGAACTGGTTTACAGCGGTGGCTTGAAGCTGACCGACCCTGTAGAGGGATCGCCGCTGAACGCAGGCAAGCTGGTGCTTTCTCCCACGCGGACCTATGCGCCGGTAGTCAAAAAACTATTGGATGCCTTGCGCCCAAATATCCATGGTATGGTACACTGCTCAGGCGGCGCACAGACCAAGGTAATGCACTTCATCGGAAACAATTGCCGTGTGGTCAAGGACAATATGTTCCCCGTTCCCCCACTGTTCAAGACGATCAAGGAACAGAGCGGTACGGCCTGGGACGAGATGTACAAAGTGTTCAATATGGGACATCGCCTGGAAGTCTACCTTTCTCCTGAGCATGCGGAAGAAGTGATTGCCATCAGCAAATCATTCAATATCGACGCACAAGTTGTCGGCCGTGTAGAAGAAAGCGACAAGAAGGAACTGATTATTAAAAGCGAGTTCGGTGAGTTCATATATGGCTGAGAATAACACGCTATTAGAGAAACTGGACGGATTGGTATCGCGCTTCGAAGAGGTATCGACACTCATCACGGACCCGAACGTCATCGCTGACCAGAAAAGATACGTCAAGCTCACGAAAGAATATAAGGAGCTGAACGAAATCATAAAAGCCCGTAAGGAATATATGCAATGTCTCAACGGCTTGGAAGAGGCCCGCCTGATGATGGCCGAAACCGATCCGGAGATGAGAGAAATAGCCCGCGAAGAAGCGGCTGCCTGCGAAGCGCGCATTCCGGAACTGGAAGAGGAGATCAAGCTGCTCCTCGTACCGGCCGACCCGCAGGACGACAAAAACGCCATTGTCGAAATACGTGGCGGAACGGGCGGTGACGAAGCCGCACTCTTTGCCGGAGACCTGTATCGCATGTACGTGAAGTATTGCGAGATGAAAGGCTGGAAAGTGGCCCTGTCCAGTTGTAGTGAAGGAGCGGCCGGCGGTTTCAAGGAAATCATCTTTACCGTGAGCGGAGAAAAGGTGTACGGGACCCTTAAATACGAATCGGGGGTACATCGCGTACAACGCGTGCCGGCTACCGAAACACAAGGACGCGTGCATACATCGGCAGCAACCGTTGCCGTCCTCCCCGAAGCAGACGAATTTGACGTGGAAATCAACGAAGGCGAAATCAAATGGGACACGTTCCGTTCGGGTGGAGCCGGAGGGCAGAACGTAAACAAGGTCGAGTCAGGCGTCCGCCTGCGCTATGTCTGGAAGAACCCGAATACAGGCGTAAGCGAAGAAATCCTGATCGAATGTACCGAAACGCGCGACCAGCCGAAGAACAAGGAACGCGCCCTCACGCGCCTGCGTTCGTTTATATATGACAAGGAACACCAGAAATATCTGGATGACATTGCTAACAAACGTAAGACGATGGTTTCCACCGGCGACCGCTCGGCGAAGATCCGTACCTACAATTATCCGCAGGGACGCATCACCGACCATCGCATCAACTACACGATTTATAATCTTTCAGCCTTTATGGATGGGGATATACAAGGATGCCTCGATCAACTGATCGTGGCCGAGAACGCTGAACGACTGAAAGAGTCTGAACTATAACATCATTTTTAGACTAATTTTTTACACGTAACAACATGAACAAGCAGCAATTATTCGAAAACATCAAGAAGAAGCAGTCCTTCCTTTGCGTGGGGCTCGATACAGATATAAAGAAGATCCCGCAGCATCTATTGTCAGAAGAAGATCCGATCTTCGCATTCAACAAAGCGATTATCGACGCGACAGCCGATTACTGCGTGGCTTATAAACCGAACCTGGCCTTCTATGAAAGTTTAGGCGTAAAAGGGATGCTGTCGTTCGAAAAGACTGTCGCTTACTTGCGTGAAAACTATCCCGACCAGTTTATCATTGCAGATGCAAAGCGCGGGGACATCGGAAACACTTCCGAAATGTATGCACGTTCTTTCTTCGACCATATCAAGGTGGATGCCGTAACGGTCGCTCCGTATATGGGTGAAGACAGCGTGAAACCGTTCCTGATCTATCAGGAAGCCTGGGTGATCCTGCTGGCACTGACCTCCAACAAAGGCTCGCACGATTTCCAGTTGACGGAAGATGCCAACGGCGAACGGCTGTTCGAAAAGGTATTGAAAAAGTCGCAGGATTGGGCTACAGACGAACAGATGATGTATGTGGTAGGCGCTACCCAGGGAAAAATGTTCCTGGATATCCGCAAACACGCTCCCAACCACTTCCTGCTGGTTCCGGGCGTAGGCGCACAGGGCGGAAGCCTCGCCGAAGTGGCTCAGTACGGCATGAACGACCAGTGCGGATTACTGGTAAACTCTTCCCGTGCTATCATATATGCAGACAAAACGGAGAATTTTGCCGCCGCAGCGCGTGAAGCAGCCCAAGCCGTACAACGCGAAATGGCAGGATATCTGCATGATAAAGGAATTATTCCCTGTAAAGCATAGGCTATCCCAATAATTTTCACCATTTTTGCAAACTGCCTTGAAGCAAGTCCGGGCAGTTGCATTTGAAATACATATAATAAGATTAAGTAATGGAGTTTTCAGCCCAACAAATAGCGAGCGTTTTAGGTGGAACCGTCGAAGGCGATCCTGAAGTGAAAGTCAACAACTTCTCAAAGATAGAAGAAGGTAAACCGGGGACATTGACCTTTCTGGCAAACCCCAAATATGAACATTTTATCTACCAAACTGAAGCAAGCATTGTTTTAGTAAACAATGATTTCACTCCCGCCGAACCGATAAAAGCCACATTGGTCAAGGTTGCCAATGCTTATGCTTCGCTCGCCATACTGTTGAATATGGCGGAACAGGCCAATGTCAAAAAAGCAGGTATAGACGCTACGGCGTTCATCGCCGGTTCGGCAACGGTCGGCGAAGGATGTTATGTCGGCAACTTCGCCTACATCGGCGAAGACGTGAAGATCGGCAAGAACAGCCGCATTTATCCGCACGCTTATATCGGCGACCATGTGACCATTGGCGATAACTGTACGGTCTATCCGCACGCGACCATCTACAACGGCTGCGTAATCGGCAACAACTGCATTCTGCATGCCGGAAGCGTGATCGGGTCGGACGGTTTCGGTTTCGCTCCAGAAGGCGATAACTACAAGAAGATCCCCCAGTTGGGTAATGTCGTACTGGAAGACGATGTCGAAATCGGGGCCAATACCACGATAGACCGCGCCGTTATGGACTCGACCATCATCCGCCGGGGTGTCAAACTGGACAATCTGGTACAGATTGCCCACAACGTGGAAGTCGGCGAAAACACGGTCATGGCAGCCCAGGTAGGCATTGCGGGTTCCGTAAAGATCGGCAGCCATTGCATGTTCGGAGGCCAAGCCGGGTTATCCGGACATATCCATGTGGCGGACCATGTGGTATTCGGTGCACAATGCGGCGTGATCAGCGATGTAAAAGAACCGGCAACCCTGTTAGGTGCTCCGGCTATCAACGCAAAAGCGTTTATGCGCTCCAGCGCGATCTTCAACCGCCTGCCGGATATGTACCGCCAGATGGGACAGATGCGACGTGAGATAGAACGACTTAAATTGGCTGTTGACAATGCGCGCAATGGCCAATGAACAAATCATAAATTATAAATCATAAATCATATAGATCGTATGCAGAAACAGAAGACGCTTGCCACGAGTTTCTCTATGCAAGGAAAAGGGTTGCATACAGGCTTGGATATCCAGATTACTTTCCACCCTGCACCCGAAAATCATGGATACAAAATCAAACGTGTTGACCTGGAAGGAGAACCTGTAATCGATGCCGTTGCTGAAAACGTAGCCGGGACCCAGAGAGGAACCGTACTTTCCAAAAACGGAATCCAAGTAAGCACCATTGAACATGCGATGGCAGCTTTATATGCCTACGAAATAGATAACTGCCTGATAGAGGTGAACGCACCCGAATTTCCAATTCTCGACGGCAGTTCCCGTTTTTTCAGTGAAGAGATTCAGAAAGCCGGTGTCGTAGAGCAAAACGCACCGAAGGATTACTATATCGTAAAGCACAAGATTGAAGTCAAGGATGAAGAAACAGGTTCATCCCTCATTATCTTGCCGGACGACAAGTTTAGCGTCAATGTTTTGATTTCCTTCAATTCGTCTGTGCTTTCCAACCAGTTCGCCACGCTGAACGACCTGAGTGAATTCCCGACAGAATTGGCTGCTTCCCGCACATTCGTGTTTGTCCGCGAAGTAGAGATGTTGTTGCAGAATAACCTGATCAAAGGTGGTGACCTCGACAATGCGATCGTCATCTATGACCAAAAAGTATCGCAGGAGGTGCTCGACAATCTTGCCGACAAGCTGTCTATCCCGCATAAGGACGTACAAGACCTGGGCTACATCAACAATAAACCGCTGGTATTCGACAACGAGCCGGCACGCCACAAGCTGATCGATGTGATCGGTGACCTGGCATTGATCGGCAAACCGATCCGGGGCCGCGTAATCGCTACCCGTCCGGGACATAAGATCAACAACCAGTTGGCACGCATGATCCGCAAGGACATCAAACAGAACGAAGTTCAGGCTCCCGTCTATGATCCGAACAGCACTCCGGTAATGGATATCAACCGTATCCGCGAACTGCTCCCGCATCGTTACCCGTTCCTGTTGGTTGACAAGATCATCGAAATCGGCGGTAACTATATCGTAGGTGTGAAAAACATCACGAGCAACGAACCTTTCTTTACAGGTCATTTTCCCCAGGAACCGGTTATGCCGGGTGTACTGCAAGTTGAAGCGATGGCCCAGACCGGTGGATTGCTCGTTCTGAATTCGGTAGACGAACCGGAGCGCTATTCCACTTATTTCATGAAGATCGACGGCGTTAAGTTCCGCCAGAAAGTCGTTCCGGGCGATACGCTGATCCTCCGTTTGGAATTGCTGGCTCCCATCCGCCGTGGTATTTCAACCATGAAAGGATATGTATTCGTAGGCGATAAGCTGGTCAGCGAAGCCGAATTTATGGCACAAATCGTAAAAAATAAATAAATCAATGATTTATGATTTCAGATGTATGACTTATGGTAACGACATGATACGATAAACCATACATCCGAAATCATAAATAATAAATCATAAATCATTATGAACATATCCCCTTTAGCAGTCGTTCATCCCGAAGCTAAAATCGGTCAGAATACAACAGTCGACCCTTTCGCCGTAATCGAAAAAGATGTCGTGATCGGTGACAACTGTCGTATCTATTCGCACGCGACTATTTTAGACGGTGCCCGGATCGGCAATAATTGCCAGGTATTTCCCGGAGCCGTTATTGCCGGTATCCCTCAAGACCTGAAATTTAAAGGAGAAATTACAACTGCCGAAATCGGAAACAACACCATTCTCCGCGAATGCGTGACCGTCAATCGCGGAACAGCCTCTAAAGGCAAAACCGTTGTCGGCAACAATTGCCTGATTATGGCCTATTCCCATATTGCCCATGATTGCTTGCTGAAAGATAATATCATTATCGGCAATGCTTCACAGATAGCCGGAGAAGTAGAGATCGACGACTTCGCCATCGTTAGCGGTGGTAGCCTGGTTCACCAGTTCTCCCGTATATCCAAGCACGTCATGATACAAGGCGGTTCCCGGATCGGCAAAGATATTCCTCCTTATACCCTGATCGGACGTGATCCGATCGTGTACTGTGGTATCAATATCGTAGGATTACGCCGTCGCGGATTTACCAACAGCCAGGTATTCTTGATCCAGGATATCTACCGTACGCTTTATACACGCGGCCTCAACAATACGGAAGCTTTGAAAGCCATCGAAACCGAATACGAGCCCAGTGAAGAACGGGATCTGATTCTGAACTTCATCAAATCATCCCAGCGCGGTATCGTCAGAGGTTCGATCGATGAATAATAATGTGCCAATTTGAAAATGTGCCAATGTGCCAATGAAAGAATGAATTTTATGGGGTATATTGGCACATTATTTTATTGCCACATTGTTTTTTTTACTACTTTTGAACCAACAAAAAACTAATAACGACTATGGTATTTAGATTTTTAATTCTATCAGATGAAGTTGACGACTTCAAACGTGAGATCAAGATCGACTCAGAAGCAACATTTCTGGATTTGTACAATGCCATTATGGATTCTGTAGGGTATACAAAAGACCAGATGTGTTCTTTCTTCATCTGTGATGATGACTGGAGCAAGAATACGGAAATCACATTGGTTGAAATGGATACTTCTTCCGAAGTGGACAATTATATAATGGAAGATACACGTCTGGAAGAGCTTCTGGAAGACGAACACCAGAAGTTGCTTTTTGTCTTCGATTATATGACTGAACGCGCTTTCTTCATGGAACTCCGTGAAATCATCCCAGGCAAAGATCTGGACAAAGCCGTATGCAGCAAATCTATCGGCGAAGCACCTGTTCAGATCATGTCGTTCGACGAAATGGACGCCAAAACAGGTAACACCGAAATAGGTGAAGATTTCTACGGCGATTCCGAATACGATATCGACGAACTCGATAAAGAAGGTTTCGACGGGCTCGGCGACGGACCGATGGATAACCCATACGACGACGAGCGCTTTTGATTAATGAACTCTCTTGTCATATTATTGGGGCCGACAGGAGTCGGCAAGACAGAACTGAGTCTGCGTGTAGCAGAGCATTTCGGTTCTCCGATCATTTCTTCCGACTCCCGTCAGCTTTACAAAGACCTTCCGATAGGCACAGCCGCCCCTACGGTTGAACAGATGGCACGTGTACGCCATTATATGGTCGGCACATTGTCACTCACCGATTATTACAGCGCAAGCAGTTTCGAGGAAGATGTGATGTCTCTACTCAGGGAACTCCACCAGACACATCCGACTGTCGTTATGACAGGTGGTAGCATGATGTATATCGATGCCGTCACAAAAGGGATCGACGATATCCCCACCGTCACCCCCGAAATCCGAACCGCCATCTACAAGCAATTTGAAGAAGAGGGCCTCTCCCCTATCCTTGCCGAGTTGAAGGAAACAGACCCTATACATTATAATGAAGTAGATCGAAACAACTACAAACGCGTAATCCATGCCGTTGAAATCTGCCGCATGACCGGCAAACCCTATTCCTCCTTCCGTACCAACACCCGAAAAGAACGGCCGTTCCGTATCATCCAGATAGGACTTACCCGCGACCGTGAAGAACTTTACGATCGCATCAACCGCCGCGTAGACCAAATGATGGCCGACGGCATGCTGGAAGAAGCACGCCGCGTTTATCCTTTCCGCAAATTGAACTCCCTCAACACTGTCGGCTACAAAGAGCTGTTCAAATACCTGGATGGCGAATGGACATTAGATTTCGCCATTGAAAAGATAAAACGCAACTCTCGTGTTTACGCTCGCAAACAAATGACCTGGTTCAAACGGGATACTGACATCCGATGGTTCCATCCGGATGAAAAGGAGGCGATACTGTGCTATTTAGACGCCACCCTCAACACCCGCTTGTGACACAGGGCGTTTTTTCCCTATCACTAATCCCAAACTTCTCTATCACTGTCTCGTCCTGATTTGAAGTGATACTAAAATCTTATTTCTTAAACACCAGATAAACTGCCGCCACCAGAAACAGGAAAGCCAGCGCATGGTTCCACTTAAACGATTCGCCTTTGAAGGCAATCGAACTAAAACCGACAAAGACAACCAGCGTAATCACCTCCTGGATCACCTTCAATTGGATCAGGTTAAAAGGCCCGCCATTATCACGGAAACCCATCCGGTTTGCCGGGACCTGAAAACAATATTCAAAAAACGCTAAAAACCAGCTGAACAAGACAACACCGATCAACGGCAGATGCTCGAACCAACTGAACTGCTGCTTCATCTTCAAATGTCCGTACCAGGCACACGTCATAAAGATATTGGATGCGACCAATAACAGAATAGTATAAAATCCTTGCATGAGATGATTTATGATTTATGATTTATAATTTTAGGAAGATAGTCCTCCTGAATATTCGACATACTGCTCCAAAGGCTATAGCGCGCCTCAGGGTTGATCGCCTCCAGACGCGACAATACCTCCTTCATATCCGAACGGCTGGAGCCGGATTCGTACGGGCAATTCTTGATCTGTTTCCGATATCCTCTCCACACAGCAATCCGGGTCAAATCTTTCTCCTCCACCAGACACATGGGGCGGATAATCTCCATATCGAACTTATCCATCTTTAGGCGCGGTGGCATCGTTCCGATCGCTCCCTGGTGGATCATGTTCATCAGAAGGGTTTCGAGAATATCGTCCTGATGATGCCCGAGGGCGATCTTGTTGCAACCATGCCTCTTTGCAATATCGAACAAGGCTTTCCGCCGCGTCCAAGAACAAAGGAAACAAGGAGACTTGCGGGTATCGGTCGAAGCGTCGAAGCTCGTCTCATGCACGAAAAAGGAAAGGCCGTGCTCATCTGCCCGGCTTTTCAGGTAGTCAATATCCGAACGATAAGGGATATTTGACATCACGATATGCGTCACGATCACCTCGAACCGAGGCCGGAATATCTTGGAACGGCGTCCGAGCAAGTCCACCAACGCCAACGAATCTTTTCCCCCCGACAATCCGATCAATATACGGTCACCATCCACAATCAGACCATATTCGAATATCGCCTTCTTGACTTTCTCTTCTACTTTACGAAACAGGAGTTCCTCTTCTGTCAACTTTGCCATACTTTATTAATTAAGAATTAAAAATTAAGAATAAAAAAATAAGGGTTTTGATTCTTGATTTTAATTCCTATTTTTGTAATCGGACACAAAAGTAATGATTTTAGATTTATGGATTATAAATCTAAAATCAAAATCATAAATCATAAATCAATGAATTGGTTATCTAATAAACTGTTTTACACAATAGGAATCACGTTACTCTGCGGCGGGCTGCACGCACAAAGTCTGGCTGAAGCAAAAAAATTATACAATGAAGGTAAGTACGCGGAAGCCAAACCTGCCTTTGAAAAGCTGGTCAAACAAGCGCCAAGCAATTCCTCCTATAATCATTGGTATGGTGTCTGCTGCTACGAGACCGGTGATCTGACCGGTGCGGAAAAGCATTTGAAAGTAGCTGTCAAACGCAAAGTACAAGAAGCATACCGTTATATGTCCGAAGTCTACTACAAGACCTATCGTTTCGACGAAGCCGGAGAAATGCTGGAAGAATATATCAACCTGCTGGCAAAGAAAAAGCAGGATCCGCAATCGTTCGAAACCAGGCTCGACTTGGCAAACAATGCACAACGCATGATGGAAAAGGTGGAAGATGTTCAGATCATAGATAGCTTGGTCGTGGACAAAGACGATTTCCTTTCCGCCTATATCCTAAGCGAAGAAAGCGGCACACTCGATTCCTACAAAGATTTTTTCCAGACAAACGAGCCAGTGAGCTCGACCGTCTACAAGAACCAGAAAGGCGACAAGATTTACTATGCTCATTCGACAGACGGCGACCGTTATTGCCTTTTTACCCAGTCCATGCTTATGGACGAATGGGGGGACGAGAAACAATTACCGATGAACATCAACAGCAATGACGATGACAACTACCCGTTCGTCCTTTCCGATGGCGCCACGATCTATTATTCTTCCAAAGGGAACGGTTCGATTGGCGGTTATGACCTCTTCGTCACCCGCTACAACATCAATTCCGACACTTATCTGGCTCCAGAGCAGTTGGGCATGCCGTTCAATTCGCCCTACAATGATTATATGATGGTCTTCGATGAAGTGAAAGGATTGGGATGGTTTGTATCCGATCGTTTCCAGCCGGAAGGAAAAGCCTGTGTCTATCTCTTCATCCCGAATCCAGAGCATAAACGGGTGGAGAGCGAAGACATAGAAGTGAAACGCGCCCGTGCAGCGATCACTGCTATCCGAGATTCCTGGAAAGAAAGTTCCGACTATGCCGACCTGATTCGTCTGTCGCACACAGAAATACCTTATGGAGAGAAAAAGATCGAAAAGGATTTTGAATTTATCATCGGTAATAATATTGTCTATTACAAACTGGATGACATCAATAGCCCCGAAGCTAAGGGCTACTACGAAAAGGTGGTTGCCTTGAACAAACAGATCAAAGAGCTGAATGAAAAACTCGACGGCCTGCGCGTCTCTTACGCCGAAGGCAACAAGGCCCGCAAAGAGCAACTGAAGCCAACCATCCTGCAAGCAGAAGAGCAACTGAACGCCTTGTTGGAACAGCCCGGCGAGTTGGAGAAGAAAGCTCGTAATGCCGAAATCAATTATCTGAAAAACAAACGATAAAACAAGGCTCTATGATATTCGAAATGCTTATTATCGCCTTCCTAATGGTTGTAGCCATTGTGCTTATCCTGCTGGAAATATTTATGTTACCGGGTATCACAGTTGCCGGTGTCGGAGGATTCCTTTTTGCTGCCGGCGGCCTGTTCTATGCCTATTCGGTCAGTACGCCGATCGGCAATGTAACATTGGCGGTATCATCGCTTGTGTTCGCGGCCTCTTTCATCTGGTTGTTGCGTTCCAAATCCTTCAACCGGGTGGCTTTGAAAACCGACATCGATTCCAAGCTGGTATCCAGCCGCGACTTGGGAATCGTGCCGGGCGACGAAGGGTTGACACTTTCACGCCTCGCCCCAATCGGGAAGGCCCGCATTAACGGGATCACCGTAGAAGCCAAATCGATGGACGAGCTGATTGATGAAAACACGCCGGTCGAGGTAATACGCGTCGATGGCTACAATGTAATCGTGAAAATTAAAAATTGAAAAATAAATCATAATTCATAAATCATAATTCTACTCACATGGAAATGACCTTTGTACCTCTCGCCCTTTTGGGAGCAGCGATATTGCTGCTGGTAATTTTCTTTTATTATGTGCCGTTCCTTCTGTGGATCTCGGCAAAAGTTTCAGGTGTCAACATCTCGCTGATACAGCTCTTCCTGATGCGTATCCGTAACGTGCCGCCTTATGTCATCACCCGCGCCATGATCGAAGCCCACAAAGCAGGTCTGAAAACGCTGACCCGTGACGAATTGGAAGCACACTACCTGGCAGGCGGACATGTCGAAAAGGTTGTCCATGCCCTCGTTTCCGCATCGAAAGCGAATATTGACCTCCCTTTCCAGATGGCAACCGCTATCGACCTGGCAGGACGTGATGTATTTGAAGCCGTGCAAATGTCGGTCAACCCGAAAGTCATCGACACACCTCCCGTTACAGCCGTTGCCAAAGACGGTATCCAGCTGATCGCCAAAGCACGTGTGACGGTTCGTGCCAACATCAAGCAATTAGTCGGAGGTGCCGGCGAAGAAACGATTCTGGCCCGTGTCGGCGAAGGCATCGTATCCTCTATCGGTTCGTCTGAAAATCATAAAAGCGTGCTGGAAAATCCGGATTCCATCTCCAAGCTGGTTCTCCGTAAAGGTCTGGATGCAGGGACTGCATTTGAAATCTTGTCCATCGACATCGCTGATATCGACATAGGCAAGAACATCGGAGCTTATCTGCAAATGGACCAGGCTCAAGCCGACAAGAATATCGCCCAAGCAAAAGCTGAAGAACGCCGTGCCATGGCCGTTGCCGTCGAACAGGAGATGAAAGCCAAAGCACAGGAAGCCCGTGCGAAGGTTATCGAAGCCGAAGCCGAAGTTCCCAAGGCCATGGCTGAAGCTTTCCGTAATGGCAATTTGGGTATCATGGACTATTATAAGATGAAGAATATCGAAGCAGATACCAGCATGCGTGAGGCAATCGCCAAACCGTCAAATGCACCTTCGAAACCATTAAAAGACTAACAAGGATTTATGATTTCAGATTTATGATTTATCATCAACACATAAATCATAAATCTGAAATCATAAACCTAAAATCATAAACCTGAAATCAAATGATCGCACCTTCCGAACTTATCATTAATCCCGATGGCAGTTGCTTTCACCTGCATCTGAAACCGGAACAGCTCGCCGACAAGATCATCATGGTCGGCGACCCCGATCGCGTAAACACCGTCGCTTCCTACTTCGATACGAAAGAATGTGAAGTGTCGAGCCGTGAATTCCATACCATCACCGGCACTTACAAAGGGAAGCGCATCACAACACTTTCACACGGCATCGGAACCGACAATATCGACATCGTCCTGAATGAACTGGACGCTTTGGCAAACATCGACTTTGCTTCTCGTACCATCAAACCGATATTTCGGCAACTGACAATGGTACGTGTCGGCACTTCAGGAGGATTGCAACCGTTTGTTCCTGTCGGGACCTATGTGGCAGCAGGAAAATCAATCGGGTTCGACGGAGTTCTGTATTTTTATGCCGGCTCCGAGAAAGTGCGCGACAAGGCTTTCGAATCAGAACTGATGAGACAATTGAAATGGAAGCTAAGCGGCATCCAGCCCTATGTCGTTTCCGCCGATCCATCCCTGGTCAAGCAGATCACACAAGACGATATTATCCGGGGAGTGACGATTGCAGCCAACGGCTTCTACGGTCCGCAAGGCCGCAAGCTCCGCTTGCCGCTCGCCGATCCGGAACTGAACCGTAAAATAGAAGCTTTCGAGTTCAACGATAGCCGGATTACCAACTTCGAAATGGAAAGTTCGTCTCTCGCCGGACTGTCCGCCTTGATGGGACATCGTGCCATGACCGTGTGCTGCATTATTGCCGGTCGGGTGGCCCAAGACATGAATACCGAATACAAAGGTTCCATGACCGGCCTGATCGAAACGGTATTGGACCGGATCTAAAAGAAAGCTATGCATTATAGTTGCTAACCCTATGGGTTACGCAGGTTAAAGCATAGGGTTAGCAACCACAACGCATAGGGTTACAAAAAGCCTTGCCCTTTCAAGACTTTCAGTAATACGTCGGAGAAATATTCATTGTTGGCCTTCGTATAACGTACATCCGTAAATACCTGGGCCAATGTTTTCTTATCATTCTCCCGTACAAATTGTTTATTTACTTCCAACTCTTCCTTATCGTGGTATAAGGCATCGATAGAAGCTGACGTATAATCCGTATAAACCTCCTGGTGAACCACCGCTCCGAGTGGCAAGCGTTCCACCTGTTCAGGCATTCCGTCGGGATAGCCGACCGTGACTGTCACGATAGGGACAACCAAGCGTGGAAGCGACAAGGCATCGATAATCTTATCTGCGTTATAAGCCGTCGTTCCCAAATAGCAGATTCCCAATCCTTTTTCCTCTGCTGCCGTACAGAAACTTTGGGCAAACAGCATCGCATCGATAGTCGAAGCGATAAAAGTCTGGAAATTATCGAAACCGGCCACTGCATCGCGCAGCTCCGCCCATTTTACAAAACGGTTAGCATCGGCACAGAAGGTGAGCACGACCGGAGCCGCCGTAATCATCGGCTGATTGAAATGGGCAGGAGCCAACTTTTCCTTATTTGCCTTATCGCGGGTAATGACCACACTATACAGTTGCATATTCCCCGTATTGGATGCACGGGCAGCAACCTCCAGCAATTCATTCAACAAAGCATCCGGAATGTCCTGAGTCGTATATTTACGGATCGTCCGTCTGTTTTTCATATTTTCCAACATAGCTTACATATTTAGTTGATGACAAAATCAATCAATAACAAAGACCGAGTGCCCAGACAGGTATTTTGTTTCCTACACTTTTAGGCTGTCCGTGTATAGCGGCAAACGCATTTTCCACATTCTTGATACGCTCATAATCCATCAACGGATCACCGATCATGAACGTGTACTTTTCATTCACACGATAATCTCCATTATGCAAAAGCTCCACAGTCCCGCAATTAGACATCTGATCGACGAAAAACGTCTCACCCACGTAAACCCGCTCCATCTCCCGGAAAAGACTTGCCATCAGATTCGTGTTCGCCAGGAAAGAGCGATACGAACGGGCCAGTGTGCCGTCTTCTTTTCTGACTTGTAGAATGCGGAGCACCCCTATCTCTTTTATATAACCCAATAACCGGTGTATATGTGTATTATCCGCCTCATATTTGGATGTCAAAGCCTGCATGCGGGGAAATTCCGGAGCTTCTTGGGCAAGTTGAATCAGCAATTGTTTCATCTTCCGGAACATGGCATTATTCATCTGTCGAATGGCGGGAAGGTCCACATCGATCGAATCTCGCACCAAATCCTGCAAACGGAAATTGAAGGCATCCGGATCTTCCCAATAAAAAGGATAGCAACCATGTTCCAGATAATTCCGGAAAATGGGGACTATGTTTACTTCATCCATCACCTGTTGCGTCACTTCCGCATGGTTAAGCAAAAGTTCGTCCAACGGGACCGGTTTGAGATCCAACGCACCTTCATAGGACAAATATTCACGGAACGACATGGTATGTAACGTATACCAATCGCCTTTCCCGTCAAAAGGCATCTCCGTCTTCTCTCCTTCAACCAGCAAAGGTGCAGCAAACACTATCTGCATATCAGGATAATCGTCGTGTAAACACTCTATCGCCTGTACCCAGCTACCATATCGATGGACATTATCTAGAAAAAGATGCCTGCCCCCCTCTTCATAAAATTGCCTGACCGTTTCGGACAACATGCACCGTTCCTGAAACCATATATTATCGAGAGGCAAATACAGGGCTTCATGAGAATCGCCATAAGCCAATTTGATACGCTGCAACAAAAGCGTTGTTTTTCCCACCCCTTTCGCTCCAAAGATACCGATCAGCCTCCTGTCCCACTTGACCTGTCGGGATAAGTAACGCTGGAAACCCAGATTTACGCCTTTAAGTAACTGCTCATGGTTTAACCAAAACATGTCCATAGTATAACTGATTTGACACAAAAATAATATATAAAAGCCAATCTACAAAACCAACAACTTACAGGAAGAATAGTTTTTTTCGTACCTTTGTCCCTATAAAAACCAATAAACAAATGGAAACGTCTAAAGTTTACTTTACCAATCTCCGTACGACCCCGTCCAGTAACTTGTTGGACAAGATGGAACGTCTCGTAAAACGTGCGGGCATAGCAAACATTGATTTCCAGAATCAGTTTGTAGCGATCAAGATCCACTTCGGCGAACCTGGTAACCTGGCCTTTATCCGGCCAAACTATGCAGCCCGGATGGCCACGTTGCTTCGCAACTTAGGGGCGAAGCCTTTCCTGACAGATTGCAACACCTTGTACTCAGGCCGTCGCGCCAATGCAGTAGACCATTTGGAAAGTGCAATGGAAAACGGTTTCAACCCCATTTCCGCCAAATGCGACGTGATTATCGCCGACGGCCTGAAAGGGACCGAATACCGTGAAATCGAAATCGACGGTGAATATTGTAAAGCTCCCAAAATCGGTTCCGCTATTGCCGATGCAGATATCATTATTTCTATGAACCACTTCAAAGGACACGAGCAGACCGGATTCGGCGGCGCTTTGAAGAACCTCGGCATGGGATGCGCCAGCGTAGGTGGAAAACTTGAACTTCACTCGGCATCACAACCCAGAATCGACATCGAAAGTTGCAAGGGTTGCAATATATGCGTCAAGCATTGCCGCCACGATGCCATTCATTTGAACGCTTCCCATAAAGCAGAAATCGACTACGGAAAATGTGTCGGTTGTGGCCAGTGCGTAGCTCTTTGCCAATACGACGGAGCCGTCATGGGTGAAGGCGACACGTCTGAACGTTTAAACTACAAGATCGCCGAATATACCAAAGCTGTCTTGTCCGGCAAGCCGAATTTCCACATCAGCTTTATCATGAATGTCTCACCTGAATGTGATTGTTGGAACCACAATGATGCAGCGATTGTGCCAGATCTGGGCATCGCCGCTTCTTTTGATCCGGTCGCATTAGACAAGGCTTGTGCCGATATGGTGATCAAGGCCCCGATCCTGGAGACTGGTAACCGCCTTTCAGACGCTCCGCATCACGAACATCTGGAAGGTTGCGACAAATTCCACCTCATGCACCCCGACACGAACTGGCAAGCAGGACTGGAACATGCTGAAAAGATTGGTCTTGGAACACAGAAATATGAATTAATAACTGTATAGACTAATGGAAGATACTATCTGCGCCGTATCAACTGCCCCCGGAGCCGGGGGGATTGCCGTCATCCGCATCTCCGGACCGGAAGCAATCGCAATCTGCAACACGATATTCGTACCGCGTACAGCAGGAAAAGGCCTGCTGTCACAGAAAGCCTATACACTGCGTTACGGTAGTATCAGGCGTGGTGAAGAGCTCATAGACGAGGTGCTGATCGCCCTTTTCCGCGCACCTCATTCTTTTACCGGCGAAGACACAGTAGAAATTACCTGCCACGGTTCCGTCTACATCCAGCAACAAATCATGCAACTTTTGATTGAAAGAGGTTGCCGCTCCGCCCTCCCCGGCGAATATACGCAACGTGCTTTCATGAACGGCAAGATGGACCTGAGCCAAGCCGAGGCGGTCGCTGACTTGATCGCCTCGACCTCAGCCGGTCAACACCGCTTGGCATTAAACCAGATGCGCGGTGGTTTCAGCCATGAATTAAAGAACTTGCGCGAACAACTTTTGCATATCACTTCTTTGATGGAACTGGAACTGGATTTCAGCGACCACGAGGAGTTGGAGTTCGCCGACCGTAGCGAACTCAGCACATTGGCGGCCCATATCGAAACAGTCATATCGCGTCTGGCCAACTCTTTCAGTGTAGGAAACGCGATCAAGAATGGCATTCCTGTAGCGATCATAGGTGAGACAAATGCCGGAAAATCGACTCTACTGAACGTCCTGCTGAATGAAGACAAAGCGATTGTCAGCGACATCCACGGTACAACCCGTGACGTCATCGAAGACACGATCAACATCGGAGGGATCACTTTCCGTTTCATCGACACCGCCGGCATCCGCGAAACGCACGATGCGATCGAAAGTATCGGTATCGAACGGACCTTCCAGAAGCTTGACCAAGCAGACATTGTCCTTTGGATGATAGATGCAGCCGATGCTTCTTTGCAGATCGCCCAATTATCCGAAAAGATACTACCTCGCTCGGAAGGTAAACAGCTGATCCTCGTTTTCAACAAAGCCGACCTGCTCACCGATCGCCAGTTTAAACCGACCGACCTTCCCGAAAACGTGCAATCGATCTTCATCTCGGCTAAGAAAAGAGAGCATATCGACAAGTTGCAGGATCTTCTGATCCAAGCTGCTCATATTCCCTCTTTGTCCTCAAACGACGTCATCGTCACTAATATCCGTCATTACGAAGCCCTAACCCACGCCCTCGAATCCATCCACCGTGTCCAGGAAGGTTTATCCGCCAATCTTTCCGGAGATTTCATCTCCCAAGACTTAAGAGAATGTATCTTCCACCTCTCAGATATCGTCGGAGAAGTCACTACAGACCAGGTATTAGGGAATATATTTGAGAGGTTTTGCATCGGGAAATAAGGACTGAAAAACAATGAAAAACGCCAGCAAACGATAACAAATAAAAGTCTAATAATCAATATATTAAACAATGTTAGCAATCTACGCTAACATTGTTTATTTTCACGGTTTTGCATATTTTTGTACCCCGAAAGTACCTGTTGACTCATTAGAGTAATTTTTCACTAACAACGTGTGCGAAGTACAAAAGGTATTTACACATCATTACACACCTTTACACACTATTTCGCAGCGAGTTTTGGAGAGTAAAATATGGGTAACAAGGTAAGAATTGAAAGAATCTGTGAATTTTGCGGGAAAACTTTCATAGCAAAGACCTGCAAGACACGTTTCTGTTGTAAGGCTTGTAACGACAAGTATTACAAGGAGTTAATTAGAAGTGACCGCTATAATGCAGTCACAAAAGAAGTGAAAGAGGAAAAGAAGAAAAGAATCCGTCTGGCTGTGGATGAACTGGAAGTTATACAGGCGAGAGAATTTATCAGCCTGAAACAACTCGCCATTTATCTGGGGGTAAGCCGAAAAAGTATTTATACTTACATGCGGATTTATGAAATTCCATTTTCACAAATTGGTAGTAGAATTATTGTTAAACGCAAAGAGGTTGAAACGGTTATGATGAATTTAAAAAGCGTAAAAACAATGCAAGAAAGACCTGTTAAGTCTACAAAAACAATTACTGATTTCTACTCTGCAAAAGAGATAGAAGAAAAGTACCAGATTTCTTATAGCAGACTTTATGTGATTGCTAAAGAAAACAACATTCCTTCAGCTACTCTTTCAGGAAAGAGGCTGTTCAGTATGGAACATATTGACCGCTATTTCAGGAAGTTGGGATATAAGGAAGCTGAAGAAATAACAGAGTGGTATACAATCGAACAGATCCAGAAAATCTACAAGATGACGGTAAAGGCCGTACACAGCTTTACCTCAAGGTATAAAATTCCCAAGAAAAAGGAAAAGACCGGGAATACTACCTTGTATTCCAAGAAACATGTTGATGAAATCAAAAATGCCCGGATTGGAGAGGACGGATATATAACCGTCCCCGAAGCTTGTGCATTGTTCAATGTAGATCGTGACACTATCTACAACAGATGCAAATGGTACAACATTCCCAAGAAGACAAAGGGAAAGAATGTCATTATAAGCATTGAAGGACTCAGAAAGGTGTTTGGTACAGGAAACATTGCCGTAAATAATGTTAATGAACCTGCCATAGCCGCACATGAGTAAACGGCAATCTATGACAAACAACGCTAATGTATCACCTATCAAATCCGAATTATCATGATTTCAAAAGTATATCTTAGAAAAAAGAAAATAAGTAAGGGAAGAGTTTCATTATATCTTGACTTCTACCCTCCTATTCTCATTCCTGGAACTAACAGAACAACACGCCGCTATTTTCTCAATGTACATCTTCCGGAAAAGCCCAAATCATTTGCGGAACGTGAACATGTAAAAAGTATTATGCAGAAGATGGAAATATTCCGTCTGAGAGTACTGGAGCAGATAATAAACGAGAAATTCGACTTTTACGATAAGATTGTTGAGAAAACAGATTTTCTTGATTATTTCAAAAATGAATCACTCAAACACAATAAGAAGTGGATTTATGTGTATCAGCACTTTGCTGCCTTCACCAACAACAAATGTACTTTTGCAGATATCAATGTGGCTCTCTGCCAGAGATTCCGTTCCTATCTGCTGAATACGGCTAAACTGAGAGACGACAGTAAAAAGCTGAAACAGAACTCGGCTGCGGGATATTTTTCCACATTCAGAGGAATGTTGAAAGAGGCCTATAAGAAACGGATGCTTAAAGAGAATATCAATGATTTTCTTGACAGGATTCCAGAAGAGGAAACAGAAATCAATTATCTGACAGAACATGAATTAGGACTGATCATAAATAATGAATGCCCTATTCCGGTATTGCGAAAGGCTATCATTTTCGCCTGTATAACAGGCTTCAGAAGAAGTGACATACTTGCTTTGAAGTGGGAGGACATCAAGGAATTGCCCAAAGGCGGATGGTGTGTATTTAAACGTATGCAGAAAACAAAGAACATGGCAAACGTTCCTATCGGAGACGATCTTATGGAAGTTATCGGGCCACGTGGTGAAGGACTCGTATTTAACGGACTGACCACATATATGCTGACCTATCCGATGAAAAGATGGTTCAAAAGCATAGGCATAAAGAAAGACTTGCACTTCCATTGTACACGTCATACATACGCTACCCTGTCACTGGCTCTCGGTACAGATATCATTACTATCAAGAATGTACTCGGACATAAACAGGAAAGTACCACAATGCGATATACCAAAGTCGTGAACCCATTAAAGGAACAAGCTGCAAAACGATTAAGCATTAATACAATCAGTCAAAACACGGAACAATATGAAAAAGGCAATTTCTAAAATCAATCCATTCCGATATGCAAAAAAGTTGCATATCGGTTATATCTGGCTAATAGCAGTACTTCTGCTATTAGTCGTTGGTGTTATCTGTTCAGGAGCAAAGGTGTATAAATACAGTCCCATACTCTCGGTTGTCTCCTACTCTTTGGCCACCATCAGTCTTATAGCGATAATTATTATGATAGTGCGGAAAATCTCCGATATGAAGATTCAAAGTGAACTGGACAAATATATTCTTGTGCTGAATGAGCATAAGGATGATCAGGAATGGTTACATAAAGAACTTACTTACGTTAATCTGAGGATATATAACAAGACAAACGGACATTTATACCGGTGCAAGAAAAAACTGCTGGAAGAATACAAAAATGAGGCAAACAATGAAAGTGTAGCCGAAGAGCTACTGATACGACTTAAAGAACAGGAAAACCGCCATCAACAGCAAATCGAAAAGATTGAGGAACTTCTCGTAAATGACCAGAAGCCATTACAGTATTATCTGGATGCAATAGAGAATAACGGCAATGATAATCCGGCCGACGACAGATCTACAAGATTATTCAAACTGTTTTCTTTTATTTATAATTATATCAGCACGGAATTGGACGATTGTCTCAAGCCCTATGAAATTGAATATTTTAAAAAGTATGCCTTTGCTCAAATTACAGGTATGCCAATAGAGGAAGATATACAATACCCGATTTCTGAAATCTACAGAATGTCAAAGACTGACTTGGGAGCTTTCATTCATAACCTCTATATAATGTGCCACTATTGTAGAACAGACCTAAAGAAAACCGATTTCTTCAATGGGTGCCAGAAGTTCATATCAGCTTCTTTCTGCACTGCCAATGTATTATTCAAGAACAGTACAAGATTGGCAACCAATTCCCGTATTGAGGCCATAAATATGAAAAAAAGCAATTTCTTCAGCGAATATCTGAAAGAAATCCAGTAGAAACAAATAAAATCCTTATTACTGAAGATTCCTGTAAAACTGAATTTAAAGTTTTATGGGAATCTTTTTTTATGTCAGCCGGATACATATAAATCATAGTATAAACACGCAGAATTACAGTATATTACATTGTAGTTGTTAAAAGTTTGAGGAAAGCATGAGGACCGCATGAGGAATTCATGAGGACATGCTTTTTTATCCATCATTTGCCATTCTTTTGCAGAGAAATCAAATTTTTACAAATGATGAAAAACGAAAACAATGTTTTTGGCAAAGTTACACATGATAACTTGCCGCAGGCTGTAGAGCACCTCATAAAAATGATGGAGGAACAGGCTCAGAATTCTAAAAATAACATGTCGGTGGAAGATGATGAGATATCCATCGAAGAAGTAAGTTCTCTTATAAAGAAAAGCGTGAGTACCATTTACCGGTATACTTGTCAAAACAGTATTCCTCATTCTAAGCAGGGCAATACACTCCATTTCTACCGGTCTGAGATTCTCGAATGGATGAAGATGCACAAGAAGAAATGTATTAATGAACTCTCTGATGAAGCACATATTGAGTCTTTCAGGGTATTAAACCGTGATTAACAGGTATGGGAGAAAGTAGAATAACTCCAAGTGGTATAATAAATGATGCTGTCAGCATGATAGGCAAAATGAACGACTCTTCATTTCCTATTGATGTTTTCCCCAATAAGATAAGAAACATCATTCTGAATATGTATGAGTACCTGGCATTTCCTATCGACTACACTGCGTGCAGCATGATGACAGCCATTTCCACTTGTATAGGCAATACACATATCCTTCATTTCAAAACGGGATGGGATATCAAGTGTATCATATATATGGCTCTCGTCGGAAGGCCGGGTGCTAATAAAAGCCATCCTCTGAAAACGGCCTTCGAACCTCTGTTCAGATTTGATAAGGAGCAGAAGGAAATATATAACGAAGAGTACAGAAAGTATGAATCAATAATGAGCTTGAGTAAAAAGGAACGTCTGGAACAGGGATTTGATATGTTTCCCAAGGAACCTGTGCGCACCAGATTTCTGGTTTCTGATATCACACAGGAAGCTATGGCAAAGTCTATATCAGAGAATCCGCGCGGCATTTGTCTTTACATGGATGAACTGCAAGGATGGATCAATAATTTCACACGCTATAACAAAGGTTCGGAAGAACAGTTCTACATATCACTGTTCAATGGGTACATGTATATTTCCGACCGCAAAATGAATACCAACAATATCATGATTGACTCTCCGTTTTCCAATGTGATAGGTACAATCCAGCCGGAAATACTTATCGATACATTCAAAGGAAGTAAAAGCAATAATGGTTTCCTTGACCGTATTCTTTTTGCCATACCTGAAATTCAGGATAAGCTATACTGGAAAGATGATGATATTGACATGAGCCATTTCAATGAATGGAACACGATTATGCAATCGTTCATCAGGATGAAAATAGAACATGATGAGCACGGAAACATAAATCCTACAAGACTGGAATATGAACCTGGAGCCAGACGAAAGATTATGGAATGGCAGCATCAATGGGCAGATATGTTGAACATGGAGGAATCGGATAAAAGACGCAGTATATACAGCAAATTTGAGACTTACATTCATAGATTCTGTCTGATTATACAACTGTGCAAATGGGTATGTAATGAAGGTGATAAAAACTGCATCGATCTTGACAGTGTACTGAAATCCATACGTCTGGTATCCTATTTTAAAAATACTGCCCTGCAGATATGCTCCATGATTGAAGGTGTGATGCTCACTCCCAAGCAGACAGAACTGTTGGAAAAGCTGCCGGATAAGTTTACACGTTCTGAAGGATTGGAAGTAGCCGTCTCAATGAACTGGAGTACCAGCACGTATGACCGTTTCCTGAAAAAAGCAACAGGAACTTACCTTTATCACGAATATGGAAATTATAAAAAAGCACAATGACAAAGTGATAAAGTGACAAACTAAGGCTGACTTTATCACTTTGTCACTTTGTCAATCACTAAAAACAGAAAATTATGGAAAACTTCAGATTTATATTGGAGCCGTACAACAGGCACCAGAGGAACAGATACACCTGCCCCTCGTGCGGAAAGCATCGTGAGTTCACCCGTTATATCGATACCCAAGGGGCTATCTCCTTTCCCGAATATGTAGGAAAATGTAACAGAATCAATAATTGTGGTTATCACTATACTCCTGCAATGTATTTTGATGAACATCCGGAATGTAAAGAGTACAATAAATCATTCCCTGTTGTAAAAGACAAGAACCCTGTTGTATGTCATCCAAGACTCCCTCCTGTACGCCGGCTTACCGACACATCTTTTATACCAGATGAAATTATGCAGCAGACAATGAAATGCTATGAACAGAATAACCTGTTTCTGTATCTTGCCAATCATCTGGGATATGAGTCAGCACTGCGTCTGATGAAGACTTACCATGTAGGTACCGCCAGGAAATGGGAAAATGCTATGGTATTCTGGCAAACAGACATATCCGGAAAAATAAGAACCGGGAAAATCATGCAGTATAATGCAGAGACAGGAAAACGTATAAAAGAACCATATGCCCATGTTTCATGGGTACATACAGAGCTTGATATACCGGAATTCCACTTACAACAATGCTACTTTGGAGAACATCTATTATACAACAGCAGAAAACCCGTTGCCATAGTGGAAAGCGAAAAGACCGCTATCATTGCTTCATTCTATATACCGGAATATATCTGGCTTGCAACGGGCGGTAAAAACGGATGCTTTAACGAGCAGAATTTTGACGTACTAAAAGGCCGGAATATTGTTCTGTTCCCTGATATCGGAATGACACAGGAATGGAAAGAAAAGTGTATGCAGATGAGAAAAAGAAACATCCGTACTGAGATTTCCGAGTATCTTGAAGAAAATGCAAATGATGTTGAAAGGGTGAACGGATACGACATTGCCGACTATCTTATAAGGGTAAAATCAGGTGAAGCCGTTCTCCAATCCATGACAAGAAAGAATCCTGCCCTAAAACTTTTGATCGAGACTTTCGACCTGGAGCTGTCAGGTTTCGGTACTCAATAAAACTACGTTACCCATATCCAACAATATTCAGGAAAAAACGGAATGACAAAAGGAATGTAGTTTTTTCGGTTGGCAAGTTTATGTTTTGGTAATACCAAAACCTCTGAATCCATCCGGGAAGTACCCAACAGGAATCAATTATAAACCGAAAAAAATAATCAACAAAATGGAACAAAAAAGCAACAACAAAAATAAGGCTATCGGTGGCAGACCTCCTCTGGACAAAATGGAAAAACGTACAGAGATATTATCATTCAAATGTACCGTATTGGAGAGGCATATCATAAACGGTAAGGCCATGACAGCCGGTGTTACATTAGGTGAGTATATAAGAAATACGGCCATAAACGGAAATATAACAGCACGTCTTACACCTGAAGATGTAAAACTGATAAGGAGTCTTTCAGGCATGGCAAACAATCTAAACCAGCTTGCAAAAAACGCAAATACTTTCGGATATGTTTCAGTGTCAGAATCCGTATCAGAACTGGCTGATGAAATAGACAAAATCATTAAACTGATAAAGACATGATGGGAAAGATTATGAAAAGGAATGACTTCGGTAAGATTGTAAATTATACGATGAAAGGCAACAATAAATCCAAGCTGCTTGCTACCGAAGGTGTACGTTCAGACAGCAAACAGCATATAGCTGAAAGTTTCAGTTGTCAGGCAGGTTTAAATACAAGGATCAGAACTCCGGTCTATCATATATCATTGAGCTTTTCAAAGCAAGACTCCGGAAAATTGACTGACGACCTTATGGTAAAGATTGCCGGAGAATATATGGAAAAGATGAATATCAAAAACACACAATATATTGTTGTAAGGCATTACGACAGAGAACATCCTCATATACATCTTGTAATAAACCGTGTGGACAATGACGGTAAAACCATAAGCGACAGCAATGACCGCATAAGAAACAACAAGGTATGCAGGGAACTGACAATAAAATATGGCTTGTATATGCCGAAAGGTAAAGAGAATGTCAAGTATGACAGGCTTCGTGGCAAAGACAAGCATAAGTATGAAATGATGTTTACCATACGCAAGGCTTTAGAGAAAAGTAATAATTGGAACGAGTTTAAAAAGAAGCTGAGCAGAGACAAAATTCATTTTACCATAAGAACAGACAGCAAAGGTAAGCCATGTGGTATAGTCTTTTCACGTGGCGAATATACATTCAGTGGTTCCAGGATAGACCGTAGTCTGAGTTATTTTAAAATAGCTAATATGCTAAACAAATATGAGAACAGTCTGGATACATCGAACTGCTTAGGAAATACCCAGCAAGACAAAATTCAGGAACAAGAAAAGGATACAGTCACACCAACAGAACATGATGATATATATGAAAATGATGTTACCCCTCCTACTGGTAATTCTATCATAAATGCTGTTGCAGATTTACTCCTTCAGCCTAATGCGGTAATTTCTTCAGGAGGTGGCGGAGGAAACAGTAACCAGTTGGATGATGATGAAAGAAAAAAGAAAAATCGTGAACATATTAAAAGCAGAAGAAGATGATCAAGAAAGAAATTGAAGGAGCGGCTCTCCTATCCATATATAATGAGCTTAAAGATGAAATAAAAGCCATACGGACAGACATTCAGCATTTGAGTATTCAACAGCCTCAGAATTTAGAAAATAACAAGGAATTGAATTCCATGTTGAAGGAAACAATTGTCAATGCTGTAAACGATACTATAAATGCACATATAAACAGTAGAGAGAACTATGCTGATGAAGTCAGTAGAAGATGTAAGAATACTATTGATTTTGCAATTGAAAGGGAAACCAAACTGGTTAATAATGTATTATTGCCCAAACTCTCCCCTATTATTCAAATCGATAAAAAGATAGATACCATAAATGTAAGGCTTAACGGAATCGAAAATGACATACAGAAGATGCCTAAAGATAATATAGGTAGTACCAACAATAACAGATTTTTCTATATAATGTTGATTGTTATTACTTGTATATTTTGGATATTGGGAAATTTTCTTTACATGGATTTAAATCAAAGGTATAATGAGTTAAAGGAAAGGCATGAAATGGTAATGGGGAATATTAGTTCTAATAAAATCAAGAAATAAAAATAGCTAAGTATATTCAGTCTGTTATACCATCTAATAAAAACATTGAACATATGGTCTTACAGGCTAAAATTATGTATTTATTCTTCTAAAAGAATTATAAAGAACACACACAAATGTGTAAATCCGAATAGTAAATCAACATTTAGAAAGTAAAACAGATTAGTTAATCGCATTCAAATCTGACAACCATTTTTAGAGATAGTCAGTCAATAAACAGTATCTTTTCATAAAATTGACTTGATTCGCAATTTTTATTGCAGATTATTTTATTAGAATGATGTTTTACTAAGTTTTATTCAATACTTTTGCAATAAAAGTAAGAATAATCATAACCAAAATGGAAGTGACTAAAGATATAAATCGAATTAAAGTGGTGCTCGTTGAAAAGAAACGAACTAACAAATGGCTAGCAGAACAACTTGGTAAGGATCCAGCTACAGTTTCTAAATGGTGTACAAACACTTCTCAGCCTGGATTGGAAACCTTATTACTGATTGCAAAAACTTTAGAAGTAGATGTTAAAGACCTACTAAATTCTACTAAATAGAATCAGATATATAAGTATTAAAAACAACTTAATAATGAGGTAACTTATTATGCCCAAAAATAAAAATGCAGATTATCGGTTTCAAGTTTTAGATAGATGCTTTAGTGATTTTCGTCATAGATATAGTATCGAAGAATTATTAGAAAAAGTTAACGATAGACTTTATGATACAAATGGATGTAAGTCTATGATTATGGAACGTCAGTTGCGGGCGATATTAATGCCATTCGTAAAATGCTTCCTGACGGAATATACCTTGAAGCAATTAAATATGATGGAAAAAAATGTTATTATCGTTACTCTGAACCTGATTTCTCCATCTTCAAGAATGAACTTTCTGTAGCAGAAGTGCAAAACCTTCGTGCTACGATTGAAATGCTGAGTAAATATAGAGGGCTGCCTTCTAATGGCTGGTTAGAAGAAGTCATTTCAAACCTTGAATTAAGATTTGGTGTAAAAAGTGATGCTGAAAATCTCGTTTCATTTGGGCAGAATGAGCAATTAAAAGGTATTGAATATCTTTCTGATATTATTGATGCGACAATCAGCCATCAACCATTGGATATTGAATATATTTCGGCTAATGGCAATTATCATCAACATACATTACATCCGTATTTTGTGAAACAATATAACGGGAGATGGTTTCTATTTGGACTTGATGAAAAAGAGGAAAGGATAAAGAGCCTTGCTTTTGATCGTATTCAAAGTGTATCAAATAGCAACCTGGCTTTCAGAAAAAATGAAAAAATTGATTTCAATTCCTATTTCGATAATGTGGTTGGTGTAACGGTACCATCTGAAACAGAAGCTAAACTGGAAGAATTTCAGTTGAAATTCTCTCCTAGACGCTTCAAATATGTAATATCAAAGCCTATACATAAATCACAGAAAACGATAAGTGAAGATGATTGTATTATATCATTAACATTATATCATACTTTGGAGTTAGAACAACAGATTTTTTCTTTTGGCCCTGATGTGGAAGTCCTCTCTCCCGCATGGTTTAGAGAAGTTTTTGCAAAAAAAATAGCAGACTGTATGAAAAAATATTTTTCTATGCAGAACTTTTGCATAGAAAAGACCGAACTTTGCAAAACCAACAAGACAATGGACGTTTAATTTAATTTTTTTGTAGACATGTTACAGTTTGTTTCTCTTTCTTCTAAAGCGCAGACTCTCGTAAATCATTACGTAAACCTTTCTCGTGCTAAAAGTCCATTTGATGATAATATACTGAAAAAATTATTGATTTCAGTATATAGCCGCACTGCAAATGCAGATACCGAACTATTACATATTTTAGAAAAATACCTAATAGATTTAGGTGATTACTATACCGATGATGAAATTGATATTCTTCTTTCAGAATATTCAGCTCTTGCTATGTATTGTCATCAGCATGATGATATATTCTATAGCTCTTCAGGCAACAGAAGAAAATCAATGATTGCAGGATTTCAAAGCGGAGTGAGTGACTTTTTAGCTCCAATTGATTTGGTAAATATGTGTCTGAAAATAGCTGATTGTAAGACTGATAGTAATATCTATTTACCATTTGCCGGTACTTGTTCCTTTGCCTTATATCAGTCAACTTCATACCATTATGATGCAGATGAGATTAGTACAGAAGTTTGGGCATATTCTAAAATTTTGCTCTTGTCGCAAGGTATTGTAGCAAACTTGAGGTGTAGAGATTGTCTGGTTCGTGATGATGCCAGCATAATTAAAATTCCTTCCCCAAAATATGACTATATATTCTCTTTTCCCCCTATGTTGTTTGGGCGTGAAGAGCGATACATCGCAAATACTTTTCTTTTCCTTGCTCAAAATGCTCTTAAAGGCAATGGGGAACTTTATTGTCTATTACCGATGTCATTTTGTTATGGAAGAGATTGGTTAGAATTTCGTGAGTCAATTCTAAAGAAAAGTGCGAATTTGTATTCTGTTATTGTTATATCTTTACCACCATTGTTCAAGCCATATGCGTCTATTCCTATGTGCCTTCTGTGCCTTAAAAAAGATGGTAAAGGTACAATATGTCTTGTAGATGCCACAGATGATACTTTTTCTGCATCGAAAGATTTGGCTGGTTGGAAGCAAAACATATTAAAGGCAGACAGTATTATTGAGACTATATCAGACCAGGATGAGAAATATGTATGGATTGGTAAGTCTGAGGATTTATCAGGCGATATAAACCTTCAACCTACGCGATACCTTATAAATGATATTCTTCCAAAAGCCAATGATGGGGAAGAATTATTCAAATTGGCAGATCTTGTTGACATAGTACCTTTCACTCGTATTGTAACAAACAAAATAGCTGAGGAAAGAGGTATTCCTTTTATAGGTATTAAGGAACTTTCGTCCTCCTATCTGAATTGTGATATTTATCGTAAAGAGCTACCTGTTTCTGATAGAAGAATAGGATATAGAATACTTACGTCAGATTGCCTATTAATAGGGTTCATGGGCGGAAAGTTTAAGGTAGGAAGACTGCACGGGGTATCTAAAACTGAACAGGTGGCATTAAGACCGGAGATTTTTGCCGTGAAGTTAAAATCCAAAGCCATTACTGAAGACTTTTTACTTCGCTGTATTATGGCTAAGGAAACGGAATTACAAGCCAACAGATTGTCAATAGGCAGTGTGATATCACGTTTGACTCAATCGGACTTTTTGTCTATATCAGTTCTTGCACCCACTCGTATTGCAGAACAAGAGAGTTTATGTAAGGAAGATACAAGAAGTAGTTTGACTGAATCCGACCGTCAACTATTAGAGTCCGCAGAATCTTTTCGCCGTGATATTCACATGAAAAAGCATGCTATTGGACAGACTATTTTCAATCTGAATAACTGGATGAAAGTGTTGCAACGTGCTCGTAGAGAAGGTAATGGGATTGTTGATGATAATGCAGTTGTCGGTACAATTCATAAAACTAAGGTTGCTGATATTTATTCAAATCTACAAGCTATCATGCAGGAATTGCAGACAAAAATTAGTAAATTGGATAGCGGATATGGTATGCAATGCCGTGAAATTTCATTAACGGATTTTATTGAAGACTATATTCAGAAAAATCCAAGTCCTATCTTTCAATATGTCTTTGATGCAATGTCAAATCGTGCTCAGCAAACAATTACCGATCTAGATGGTGAAGTTGTAATTGCAAAAGGAGATCCCATAGGATACGTTCATTTTCCGGTTGAAGCTTTGACCATCATTTTTGACAATATCATTAACAATGCGTGTTGCCATGGTTTTGAAAATAAAGCAGATTCTAAGAATATGGTTAGGATTGAGATTATAACAGAAGGAGAAAATTACATTGTGAATATCTCTAACAATGGCAAACCATTACTTTCTGGTTATGACTCTGAAAGTGTACTTACCTATGGAATTTCTTCCAAAGAAGGTAATGGACACTATGGTATAGGTGGATATGAAGTACGCAAATTGATGCAGGAGTTTGATGGTAACGCGAAATTTATATCTAATCCTGATGATGAGTTTTCTGTTGCATATAGACTTATCTTTCATAAAAACAATATTATTGCGTCATTTTAATTAAGTAATATAGAGTATTATGTGTGATATTAGATACAAAGTTTTATGGGTTGACGACCTTACTGGAACCCAAGACGAGATTTTTGCAACCGGTTTTGAAAGCGTTGCTGATGAAAAAGGTATAGATCTCATCCCATTTACAAATTGGGAAGAAGCTGAATTGGAGTTAAAAAAGAATTTCAGATCTTATTCTGCTATTATTCTGGATGCGAACTGTAAATACGGAAAAAATGATAGTAAGACCGATGAATTTTTTATCCCATCGGTTGTATCGTCTTTGGCACGTATGTTTGGTGAGAAAAGACAAACTATACCTTGGTATATACTTTCTGCTGGTACAATGAGCAAATTTGACGATATCGTCCAAATAGCGCAGCGTGACCATGCAGCGCATCAGGAAGAATGGGGCAATTTGGTATATCTGAAAGATGCTATGGATAATTCTCAGAATTCGGTGGATGTAATGTTTACAAACATCGTAAAAGTCGCAAAAAAACAAAATGCTAATATTATAGCGTTTAACTTTAAAGATGTCTTTAAGTATCTTGGTGAGGGAAAACTGATATGCAAGGAAGCTCGTACTATTATGATGGATATGCTTTGTGCATTCTATTATCCTGCTGATAATTGGCAATTCAAATACGAGGGGAATCCTCTTCGTAAAGTAATGGAGTATATCTTTCGTGCTGCATATAATTACGGTTTATTACCATTGGAGTGTTTTGAACGTGATAATCAGCTCAATTTGCTTGAATCCAATCGCTATATGTCTGGATTAGAAACGAAGCACAGTGGGTTACGTTACGGTAGTGAAGGCGATACGATATTCCCAAAATCTATTGGCAATATTACACTACAGATACTTAATTTTTCCAATGTCGATTCACATACAAATGAGGAGCATCCCTACACCATTGATGATAAGGATCTGGTAATTTCTGAAAACGAAAAGGAACTTTATTTTTCGTATGTACTACAGTTATGCCATGTCATTAAGTACTTCGGTGCATTTATCGATAGCCATCCAGATAAGGAATCAAATAAAGGGATGAAAAAAGTTGTGGCTGTACCTACCTCTACCAATAATACCCTTACAAATTCTCCAGTCGGACAAAGGGATCTTGTTCAGATGGGAGAAACAGGTCCATACATACTGAATTGCAGATTAGCTCCTTGTTTTGAAAAATATGTTGGGAGCTATGCTATAATAACTGAAATTAATCCGAATAATGGGAAAGATGCTGACGCATATCCCTATTATGCCAAAGTAAAAATCGAAAAATAAAAGATATATGACAGAACAGGAATTAGCTAACGTGATATGGGATATCAAAGAGATTATCCGAAATCTATATGATGACGCAGAAGTGGAGGACGTTATTCTTCCATTCACTCTTTTACGCCGTCTTGACTGCGTTCTTGATGAACACCGAGATGCCATCATGAAAGAAATGAATGCAATCAAAGATAAGCCTGCTCTTATGCAGGATATCAAATTAAAGAGTTTGCTTAAACAACATAAACTGACATTCTTTAACAAGTCTGGATTGTCTTTGGAGCGTTTGTTGGGAGCACCAGACCAAATAGGTGCATCTTTCCAAGCCTATCTGGATGGATTCACTGACAACGTAAAAGATATACTGGCCAACTTTGTCCATACCGATACATTAAGTGAAACACTCGATCTTTCCCCTATTTATAGTAGATTGGAGCGTCACGACAAGTTATACTCTATTATTCAGCTTTTTGTGAAACGAGCTGACCTGCATCCTAATGTAGTAAGCAACTCTATGATGGGAACGGTGTTTGAAATTGTAGTCCGCCGTTCAAAAGAGTCCAGCAATACAAAAGCTGGCCAATTCTATACACCGCGTGAAATTGTCCGATTATTGGTATCACTTACGATGTGTGGTAAAGAGAGCGAGTTGTATGAACCTGGACGTGCATTCTCTATTTATGATCCTTGTTGTGGAACTGGTGGTATGTTGACTGCCGGACGTGAATATCTGCAAGAACTATCAGGTCGTAAAGATTTGAAAGTGTATTTGTATGGCCAGGAGTTGAATGAAAAGACCTATGCAATCTGCAAATCAGACCTTCTAATGAAGGGTGAGGACCAAAATCTTGACCGACAGTTATTCCGTGGCGATACATTGGGCGATGACAAATTAGAGGGAAGTACATTCAACTTTATGCTTGCAAACCCACCATTTGGAATGGACTGGGGTAAAGATGAACGTGTAAAAAAACGTGTGATGGATGATAATTGTCCCGGAGGACGTTTTGAAGCAGGATTGCCAAGCAGTAAAGACGGTTCTTTGCTATTTCTCCAACACATGATTTCGAAGATGGATAACCAGAAAGGTTCTCGCATTGGTATTGTTTTGAATGGTTCGCCATTATTCAATGGTGAAGCTGGCAGTGGTTGGAGTAATATTCGTAAAATGTTGCTTGACCGTAACTTGCTTGACTGTATTGTGGCATTACCCAAGAACCTGTTCTATGGCACTGATATAACTACCTACCTTTGGATTATTGATAATAAACGTCCTGTAGAGCGTCTTAATAAGGTTCTCTTTATCAATGCTTCTCATACAGAATACACTAAACTGCTGCAAAAGAATTTAGGAAAGAAACGTTTTGAAATTTCAGAAGACGGTGCAAAAGATATTCTGACAATGTATCGAGAATATACCGATGCCATTCGTGATATTGTGTATGACAAAACAGGTGAAGTAGAACAGCTTCAAGTAGCACGTCTGTTAGATTACGATGACTTCCGTTATACCACTGTTGCAACACGTCGTCCATTGCGCCTATGGTATGAAAATATAACAGAGAAATATGCGGCTCTTTGCGAAGAGGAGAACTTTGATGCTAATGCAAAAAAGAATGCTATTCTAAAAACCGTAAGCGAAACAGAAAATATTAACGATAAACGTTCAGATAGCGAGTTTTTTGCATATTTGAATACTAATAAAATAAAATATACCGCAACTGATTTAAAATTGTTGCGTACGATGTTTGGTACTATCAGTGAAGAGGCACCAGAAGTACACGAGAAACCATTAGATACAAAAAGTGACTTTGTTACAGATACGAATCTGAGCGACACTGAGAAAATTCCTCAAAAGAAAGATATAGATGAATATTTTGCTCAAGAGGTACTGCCGTTTGCCCCAGATGCGTGGATGGATCGAACAAAAGACAAACTTGGTGTGGAATTTCCATTTACACGTATATTTTATAAATACCGTCCACTTCGTTCTGTCGGAGCTATTTTGGATGAATTGAAGTCGTTAGATAATAGTATCAATATCTAATTACAAATGGTATGAAGTACGAAAAATATAAAGATAGCGGTATAGAATGGATTGGTGAAATACCAATCCATTGGGAGGTGTGTGCTTTTAAACGAAAAATAACTATTAACAATGGTAAAGACTATAAAGATTTTTTAGATAATGAAATATATCCAGTAATGGGGTCTGGCGGGTGTTTTGCCTATTGTTCTAAATATATGTACGATGGAGAAGCACTTCTTATGGGACGTAAAGGTACTATTGATAAACCTCTTTATATTAATGGTAAATTTTGGGTCGTCGATACTATGTTCTATGCAGTACCGACTAAAGATTTATGTTGTAAGTTCGCATACTATCTTGCACTTACATTCCCATATAGTTTATATTCAACATCTACAGCTTTGCCTAGTATGACCCAAACAGATTTAGGTAATAATCCTGTTGCGTTTCCACCACTCATAGAGCAGCAGGCTATTGCCACATATTTAGATGAGAAATGTGGAGAAATAAACCGGGCAATCGATGTACAAAAAAAGAAGATCGATCTTTTGAATGAGATGAAACAAACCATCATTACTGATGCTGTTACTAAAGGACTTGATTCCAATGCCACGATGAAAGATAGTGGAGTGGAATGGATTGGGAAAATACCGGAGCATTGGGAGGTAAGAAGATTAAAAACTCTGTGTAAAAGTATTAGAAATGGATATGTTGGTCCTACAAGAGACTTATATCAAGAATTTGGTATTCCATATATCCAATCTGTACACATAAAGGATGGAAACATTCTGTTTGAAAGAGAAGAATATTATGTTTCAGATGAATGGGCTAAAAAACACCCTAAAATTAAAAAGGGTAATATATTAGTTGTACAAACAGGTGATATTGGTCAAATCGCATTAGTAAATGCAAAATACGATTTGTGTAATTGCCACGCTCTTATAATATTAGACATCAACAACAATGTAATAAGTTCAGAGTTTTTATCTCTATATTTAAGAAGTAATATAGGAAAAGAACTAATGTTACAAACTAAGACAGGTGCTTTGCTTCCACATTTAAACTCAACGCAAATTGGTTTTACTAAAGCTCTACTTCCTCCATTTCAAGAACAGCAATCCATAGTTGCCCATATTGAAAAAGAAACAACCAAGATTGATACCCAAATATCTAAAGCCAATCGACACATTGAATTGCTGGAAGAGTTGAAACAAAGCATTATTACTGAAGCTGTAACAGGTAAAATAAAAGTATGTTGAACCGATAAAGAAATTACAATATGAATCCGCTGAATGAAACCGTATTTGAAGAGCACATTGCACAATATCTTGCAGCAAGTCCTCTATATAATCAACGCAAAAGTTTACAGTTTGACATTGACAATCTTGTGGACCGAGAGATGTTGGAGCATTTTTTGCAAGCACAAACTATGGTTTGGCAGAGACTTAAAAATCATTTCCCTGGCAGAGAAACAGAAACTGTTGTAGCCGAAATAAATAAATTTCTGAATAGAGGAGATAGTTTGCTCACTCTGTTCAACAAAGGCATCACAATCAAAGGTACAAAAATCAGATTCATGATGCCTAAGCCGGTGTTAGAGAACGAAGATTCGAACAACTACCAACTGTATTTAAGTAACCGCTTTAGCGTAGTCCGTCAGATGCGATATAGCACGGCAGCCGATGATTGTGGCAATGAATTAGATATGTGCATTTTGCTCAATGGTCTGCCCCTGATGACCTTTGAACTAAAAAATGAAGGCACAGGTCAAAATTATGGGCATGGTATTTATCAATATCGTTACAACCGTTCACCCGTGAACCGTATGCTTCGCAATTGTCTGGTGCATTTTGTGATGGACAACAGTTTTGTGTTTATGACCACTAAACTTAATGGTGAACACACTCGTTTCTTGCCATTCAACAAAGAAAGCACAAATCCTGGTGTTGAAGGTGAATATCCAACCGCTTATATGTGGCATGAAATATTGCAGGCAGATTCCCTACTTGATATCATTGAGCATTTCATCAAACGATACAACGATGAAGATGGCAAACCGGTTGTTATCTTTCCTCGTTTTCACCAATTAAGAGCTGTGCGAAAACTCTGTAGAATGGTGGCAGAAGAAGGACCGGGACATAACTATTTGATTCAACATTCGGCAGGTTCTGGAAAAACCAAGTCAATGGCTTGGTTGGCTCATCAACTAGCCAATATGACCAATGCAGACCACACTCCGATTTTCGACAGCATTATAATGGTTACAGACCGCATTGTGCTAAACAGAAATATGGCAGATGATGTAGTAAATTTCCAAACTGTTGCCGGAACAGTCAAAGACATTCGCAGAAATTCAAAGAATTTGGCAACAGCACTCAATGAAGGAAATAGAATCATTATTTCTACAGTGCAGAAATTCGCATTTGCCCTAAAAGATTTGAAACGCGATACGCAACGAAAGTACGCCATTATTGTAGATGAAGCACACACTGCTATTGGCAATGAAAGTGCAAAGGATTTGGTAAATGCTCTTTCTACTGACAAAGATTTACAGAATCTTCCGGATTTTAATCCAGATGAATATGAGGACCAAACAGACGCAATGCTTGCATACTTGCAAGTGATGCGACGCATGATGAAACATATCAGTTACTTTGCCTTTACGGCTACCCCAAAAGACAAAACATACGCTCTTTTTGGTATTCAAGATGGCCCAAACAAAGGCAAAGCCCACGACCTCTACTCTATGAAGCAAGCCATTGACGAGAAATTTATTCTTGATGTCTTGGCAAACTACAAGAGCTATCTTACGATGTTTGAGTTGATAGAGAAGAACCCAACTGAAGATCAAAAGAAACTCTTTGAAGAGAAGAAGGCTCTGAAAGTAATTTATGGAGAGCTGAATAAAAATGCCTATATTATGCTTCGAAAAGCTCATATGATGGTGGAACATTTCATGCACCATACCATCAATAAAATCGGGCATAAAGCAAAGGCTATGGTTGTCTGTGATTCAAGACGTGCAGCCGCAGATTATAAACGTCTATTTGACAGACTTATTGCAGATAACTATGATGGCAAAATCAAGACATTGGTGGCTTTCTCAGGCGAAGTTGAAGATAGTCACGGACGTAAATGCACAGAAGCGAACATGAATGATGGTAACGTTTTTGATGACGGCATTCGTGAGAAGTTTAAAGAAGATGATTACAAGATTCTTATTGTTGCAGAGAAGTTCCAGACAGGTTTTGACCAGCCATTGCTCCATACGATGTATGTAGACCGCGTTTTGGGTGGCATACAATGTATTCAGACATTGTCTCGTCTGAATCGTTGTTACCCTGGAAAGGAAGATACAATGGTTATAGATTTTAGAAACGATCATGCGAAAGTACAGAAAGCTTTTCAAGATTATTACACTGAAACGACTCTTGAAGGCGAAGTGGATACACAGCGTATTTATACACTTAAACATGATATTGAGCAGTGGAATATTTTCAACGAAACAGAAGTTGATGCTGTAGCCAAGGCATTAGTCACCAGTAACGGAGTGAGCGGTGTGCCAACTATTCTTAAGCGGATAGTTGATGAAAGAGTTATGCCGCTTGACGATAATGAAAAAGACCGTTATCGTAAAACGGTTTCACGTTACGTTCGCCAATATGGTTTCTTAGCTCAGTTAATTGACTTCACTGATCCTGATTTGGAGCGATTTTACATCTTTTGTAAGATTTTCTACAAGTTCTTGCCTTATACAAAAGAGACACTTCCGATGGAGATTTTGGATTTGATAGACCTTGATAAGTTGCGCATTCAAATGTCGTATGAAGGACAATTAGAATTAAAAGATGAGGAACAAACACTTCGTTCTTCGCGAATAGGAGAACTTGGACAAAAGAGACCAGATAATGAGTTACCAGTATCAGAGATATTGAATATGGCTAATAGTCCATTTGCCGGATTATTAAACGAAAATGACAAAGTACTTCGACAAATTTGGGATGAAATTCTTTCAGATCCAGAAGTAGTAGATGCTTTCCATGCAGGGAACAGTTATGATATTTTAATTAATATCGTTAGAGAGAAGTTTGATGAGAAAATAGCTTTGGAAATTGAAAGATATTATAATTTTGCAGAAGTCCTGGAAAAGGAACAAGCTTTCAGTCTTACACTTGTCCGTAAATTTGTTGATGCTTTGGCAGAAAGAACAGCGAGAAATTCCAATTTCCCTTATGATGAAGAACAGTTGAAAGAGATTCTTTGCACTGTTCTAAAAGATGAATTTGAAGTTATTAAAAACAGGCTGCGTAATATTAAAGAAATTGTGGACACATTTTTCTTCACTCTCAATGAAACCAGTATACCACAACTTGATGGCGTTGATGGCCTGATTAAGACCGCATTGAATAACGTATTTGTAAATACAACGATTGGTTTGTTGGAGAAGCGAACTTATTTCAATTCTCTGGTAGCAAAATATGAAGCATACTTGAAAAAGTTATATTACTTGATCAACGAAGATGATGTGCCTCGCAACCCGAATACACCGGATAAAACTCCAGGATTATCTGAATGTATATTTGCATTTCCTTGTTTGAAGAAGCTCAAATATAGTGATGACGAATGTGAACAAAAATTCAAGGACTACCTTGATTTATTGAGGCAGTGGCGTAACGATGAAGCACATCTTTCTCCAAATGCAACGGAAGAGGAGATTGACGCTGCATTAAAAGTGGTCACATCCATGTATCTTTATGTAGTTGGTAATAATATAACTGATTTGGAAAGTGCAGGGAAATAATAAAATGGCTTTGAGTAAAAAATACTGTATTAATAATATTGAGTAAAGCTGGAAGCTGTGCTGAATAAATATAAATGGAGTTATAGGTGTTGATTTTTTCAGAAAAGAAAATCAACACCTATAATCTGTTTTTTCGTAATGAGGCAAAATGATTCTCCAAGTACATAGCGCGCAATATTAAATATTACATTTAAAGGAAATGGCATAAACTTTTTCTTGCTATGCAAAAAGAATGCATAGATGATATATTACTTTGCAATCAGAAAGAACGAAATTTAATATATCTAAATTAGTTTCAGCGTATGAAAGAGTTAAAATGTCCACAATGCGGTAGTGTATTTTCAGTTGATGAAGCAGATTATGCTTCAATAGTAAGTCAGGTTAAAACTCAGGAATTTGATGCCGAGATAAAAGCTCGTCTTTCCGAAATTCAAAAACAGAGTGAAGTAAAGCAAGAAGCTGAATCACTTAAGCTTACCCATAATTTTCAGGATAAACTAAATGCTAAAGATTTAGAACTTTCACAAAAGGAAAATGAAATTGTAAAACTCAAAGCACAGTTGGATAGTTTTAATCAAACTAAACAACTTGAGATTAATGCAGAACGCTTAAAGGCTAACGAAGAGATTGCAAAATTAAAATCTGTTATTGAGCAGAATGAGAATAAAGTTCGTGTTGCCATACTTGAAGAACAGAACAAAGCAAAGGACATTATTCAAGAAAAGGAAAACACACTTATTGAACTTCGTAGTCAGATTGATGTAACACAGAAGGAGGCGACAATCCGTGAAAAAAACATCAAGGAGGATTATGAACGTCAGCTTAAGCAAAAGCAGGAACTAGTAGACTATTATAAAGATCTCAAAGCTAAGCTGTCCACAAAGATGATCGGGGAGTCATTGGAGGTTCATTGTAGCAATGAGTTTAACCGTGTTCGTACAACTATGTTTCCCAATGCTTATTTCGACAAAGACAACGATTCCAGTCAAGGAAGCAAAGGGGATTTCATTTTCCGTGATTATGCTGATGACCTTGAGTACATATCAATAATGTTCGAGATGAAGAACGAAATGGATGAAACGGCAACAAAGCATAAGAATGAAGATTTTCTTGCAAAATTGGATAAGGACAGGCGTGATAAAGGTTGTGAGTATGCGGTTCTTGTATCATTATTGGAACCTGATAATGATTTTTATAATGAGGGAATTGTTGATGTGTCCTACCGCTATCCTAAAATGTTTGTGGTTCGTCCCCAGTTCTTCATGCCTTTGATTTCATTACTCACACAAGCCTCAAGAAAGAGCGTTGAATATCAACGTGAACTCATTATGGCAAGACAGCAAAGTATTGATGTCACCAATTTTGAGAACAAGTTGAATGACTTCAGGAATAAGTTTGGAAACCACTACCAGCGTGCAAGCGATAAGTTCAACAAGGCTATTGAGGAGATTGACAAGACAATCAAGTCTCTTCAGAAGATGAAAGAGGATTTGTTAAGTTCAGAAAACTACCTCAGATTAGCAAACAATGATACGGAAGACTTGTCTATCAAAAAACTCACCCGCGGTAATCCTACTATGAAACAGAAGTTTGAAGAAGCAAGAACAATGGCTAAAGAGAATATATCTGGCGATGGGAACAATTGACCTGTGTCGCTTAGTCATGGTATCATATTGGCGCAAGTATAAAACTGATAATCTCCCAGTATTAATTTAATTAGTATATAAATTTTAGTTTTCAAGTATGAGTAATACATATATTCCTAAAAGTGTACAGCATGAAGTATGGTGGAAAGCTGCTGGACGATGCGAATTTAAAGGGTGTAATAAACCCTTATACAAACATGGCGTTACATTGGACGAATGTAAGATTTCTGAGTTGGCACACATTATCGGCGATTCAGAAAATGGTCCTCGTGGAGATAAAAAATTGTCGAAAGTATTAGCAAAGGATCCTAAGAATATTATGCTGATGTGTCCTGAATGCCACAAGTATATTGACAATGAAGGAAAAGATAAGTATACAGCTGAAATGCTTTTTGATATGAAAAAAAGGCATGAAGACCGAATTGCTAGACTGACTGCATTAGGTGAGGATTTACAAGCTCATGCAGTTACATATGGTTCAAAAATTGGGAACCATCAGCCTGACTTCTCCTTTCCTCAAATCCAAGATGCTTTGTTACCAGACTTTTATCCAGTGAATGATATGCCCATAGATTTAGGTGGAAATTGGCCTACTGCAAAAGAATGGGATGAATATTGGAAAAGAGAAGTTGAAAATCTTGAATATAACTGTAAGGATAAGATATTAGACAAAATAGACAGATGGGAATATAAACGTATTGCTCTCTTTGGTTTTGCTCCTATGCCTTTACTAGTTAAACTTGGAACTATGTTAAATAACAAACACGAAGTTGTTGTTTATCAGAAGCAACGTTCTGGCGGTTGGAAATGGTTACAAGAGAAAATACATACAGATTATATTATCAATAGACCTGAAGATCCTCGGTTAAAACCTGTATTGGTTCTATCATTAAGTTTTCCTATCGCAGAAAGGATAAAGAAACATAATCCTAATGCAAGTATTTGGGAGATGACTATTGATACGCCTAATCCTGAATTTTTAAAATCAAAACAGCAACTTTATGATTTTGGCCGCCAAATTGAGTTGCTTCTGGATGACATTACTAAGGCTTCCAACGATCAACCCTTGGATCTTTACCTTTCTGTGCCAGTTGCTTGTGCTATTGAGTTTGGTAGAGTCTGGATGCAGAAAGCAAATAGTCCATTGAGGATATATGATTTGGACAAACAAGTGGATAAAATTGATAAATTAGCAGTAACAATAGAAAATAAAAAATAATGATAGAAACGTTATCTTTTGAGAAGAAAAGGGAACTTAACAAGTTGTTCCTTAGTGTGGCAGAGAATCTTGATATTACTGAAACTCAGTTTAATAATCTCACAAGAAGTTATAATGCCGTAGGAAAGTACTTGGAGGATGATCCGAATTTTAAGGATTATCATCCGGTAGTTACACCACAGGGCTCCTTAAGATTAGGAACTATTATCCAGCCTATCACTGAGGATGGAGATCTTGATGTGGACTTGGTGTATCGTTTGATTGAGAAACATCCAAACTGGACGCAGAAACATATCAAACAGATGGTCGGACTGCGCTTGAGAACTCATGGTGTTTACTCCGATATGCTCGATAAAAAGGAAGGTCGCCGATGTTGGACCCTACTATATCGTCAAGACTCTGACAATGTAAAGGAACGCTACCATATGGACATTTTACCTTGTGTAGCTGATTCCAAGTTCAATTCTAATATGGAATTATATAGGAGCAAATCTTTCTCATCAATCAAACTGGATAATATTGCCATTCGAATTACAGACAATAAAGCCCCAAACTATGACAATAGCACTCTTATAATTGATTGGCTGAAGAGTAATCCTGATGGCTATGCAATGTGGTTTGCAGACCGCTGTAAATATTATACAGAAAAAAGAGAAAATATTACTGATACCATTATGCCAATTGGTAAGTATATCAAAAACAAATCTGTTTTGCAGAGAATTGTACAGATTCTCAAAAGGCATCGTGATATAATGTTCAAAGATGACGAAGATAAACCAATTTCTATTATCATTACTACTTTAGCAGCAAGGGCGTACAAAGGTGAAGATTCACTTCTAGAAGGTCTTGTAAATGTTATATCTACAATGGAAAACTATATAACAAAAGACCAGTCAGGTAATTACGTTATCAGTAATCCAACCAATTCAGAGGAGAATTTTGCAGATAAGTGGCCTACACACCCAAAAAGAAAAGAAAATTTCTTTAGGTGGTTGAGACAGGTTAAATCCGACGTGAATAGTATCATTAGTGCAACGGGAATAGAATTGAGAGAAAATGTGGGACGTTCATTTGGTGATGCCTTCTCCAAAAAATTGTTCAATTTACTAACTGAACAGCATAAGGTTTCTGCGATTAACGGGGGGATTAAAATTGCATCGACCGGAGCTTTGGGCAGTATAGGTAAAACATTAAACGCCAAAAACACTTTCTATGGTAAGAAATAGACGTATCACAGCTATCCAACAGGTAGCAGCATTGAAAAGCCAATATAATTCTAATAATTCACGATGGAACATAAGACCTCATGGATTCACATGGCTTTTCAATGTAACGCCTACAACCCTAAGTAATACATATACATTAAAAATAGTATACAATGAGCCGTTTTATCCTCAAGTATATGTAGTATTCCCCAAGCCTTTGCCACTAGCAGAAGGAGCAGAAAAACTTCCTCACACATATGATACTAAAAGACAACTCTTATGTTTATTCGATCCACGCCGTGGTGAGTGGAATAGTACAATGTATATTGCTAACACGATTTTTCACTGGGCAATAGAATGGCTTTATTATTATGAAAATTGGGTATATACTGGTAAGTGGATTGGAGGTGGACATGGCAACTGGGATACAGATTTTACCAATAACACAAAGGAACATGTAGAATAATAATACAAAATGGAAAAGATTATTAAAGGTGTGAAGTACTATCTTCCGAATAAATTAACTTCCGAACAAGAAACTATTTATGTTCACATCATAGATTGGAAACGCAAATATATCACCACACAAAGAGGTTTATACAGAGGACATGAATACGATGCCATTTTCCCGAGTAATACAACTATTCCAGCAATGATGTATAAACCGATAATACCATTGTTAGAGAAAATGCAACAGAGTGATTTCGCTTACAAGCCCCATAAGTTTGCCTACCATGCAATAAGTTCTCAAACTGCATGCATCAACCTTTTCATGCCATTACTTCTTTCTGAAGAAGTTAACTGCATATTACCTAAAATTCCTGGATGTCCCCCAGATTTCAGCAAAATAGCAAGAGATAAACTATTCCATGGATTCTGTTTTGAATATTGGGGTCAAGATATAAAACAAGGAGCAGGTGTCTTAAATGACCACTCCAAACGCGCTAGAACTGATGCAGATGTAGCCATTGCATACTATAACATAGAAGGTAAATTATGTCTGTGGCTGATTGAACATAAACTAAGCGAGAAAGAGTTTACAGTATGCGGAGCATACAAAAGTAAAGCAAATAGGTATAAGAAAAATTGTACTAAATGCAATCTTATGAGTATAGCCAAAGAATCTCAGAAATGCTATTATCATATGATAGGATATAAATATTGGGATATTTTAAAAAATAATCTTGATATCTTCAAAGGACCTATTGATTTTGAAGGTTGTCCTTTCAAGGATGGACTTAACCAACTATGGCGCAATCAGATGCTTGCCTTAGCCTTACAGAAAACTGGAATATATAGTATGGTAACTTTTTCAGTATGCCACCATGCAAAAAACACAATGTTAGACAAGTCAATCAATAAATACAAAGCATTGATTTGCGGAAATAGAATATTCAGTTCTTTTACCAACTATGATGTATTGAACAATGCAAACATAGATAATCCCCTATTACAGGAATGGCTTCATTGGTATAAAAAAATATATTGCTTTTAAGACTCCTATTAAACCTTAAAAGCATATATTTTATATCCAAAGTATCATATTTTAATGCATTAAAATTAAAATAAAAGCCAATATCTATATCATTACCCAATGCTGCTTCATAGAATAGTTTTATTATAGAAAGTGCTGATTATTATCTCATTATTGATTTAAATAAGTATCTTTGTATAATTAAAATTCTTGTAATCAATAGTTAAACGAGTTCATTGGTCAACAAATTAAGTAGTACTATGGCTGACAAAATCAATAAAGTAAGACAAACAATATATTTCCCTTGTAAAGTATAATAAAGTCTTTATCTATTCTTTCCACTAGTATATGTGTCATAGTTTAACAATTGTTGGACAAGCCGATAGTTGTACAAATTAAAAAAATTAAGGACAAGTATTTTTAAATGACGAAACAATAAGTATAGTATTAAATTGTCATACCATTTTTATTAAAGATATATCATTATGAATGAAGAATTTGCAGGTATTAAATACGCACAAATCAAAGAATACAGGTATGCCCGATGGTTTAATGAAGTGCAATACAATGGAAAAACACTTTCAGAATCAGAACGTAAAGAAATTATTTCTGTCATTGATTACACAATCGCACAACACTCAGAAGGACTTCCGTTGATGACAAGTATTTTGGAACATACGAAAGAAAAACATGATGAATACCACAAAGTTCATCGAACAGTTATACTCGTTTATTTATTTGTACTTATTACGATGATTGATAGTTTGGTAGCCGGAAAATACTTCATTCTTGCTGACCACGACTATGACCGAAGGTTTATGCGTGGAAAATTATTTGTAATTCTCAATGAGGGGTTCAAAAAACTCTATGGCTTTAATGAGAAATCCAATAAAAAATCAGAATGGAATAAACTCATGCCCTTAATGAAGTACTTTCCGGAAGCAATTAATCGCCAATATAAGGAGTTAACAGATCTACTCGAAAAACAATCTCAAACCTCTTCCTGGTGGAAAGATGAACGTAACTTTGAGACTCATCTTGATACTGAAAAATTATATAAATCACGACAAGAAGAAATTGTTGAAAGCAAAGTGATGATGGATTCCATGAAACTGTTTAACTCATTGATGGCTGTAAGTAATTTTTTAGGGAATATTCACACCTGTTTTTTTAACTTCTTGTTAGTTATTTAGAAAATCTCGACAAACATTGGTATTCAATAAGTTCAAAACTTGTTTGAAAAACTCAGATACACGTAAGATACAATATTGTAGTATTTAAAAATCTGATAATCAAAGTATTAGAAATGTTTCGCAATTTCCGAAAGCCTTTGACTCTATACAAATGTATGAAAAAATGGTATATTTTCCAAGCTTTTTCAATATTTTCTACAAGGTACAAAAAGTGAAGTATTCGTGTAGTTGTGTAGTATATTAATCATACCAAGATATAATTTGCATTACTATCTTTACAATCGGTGAATTGTGAGACAGTTTAGAGAATAATCAGGGGTAAACAGATAACCTTTGTCGCCGGGCATCATGCAGGCTTGGTATTCCTAGCTTGCGTCCTTGAGGAAATGGAGGTCGTGTACGCTTGTCGAAGTCATGGATTGCGCTGCATATTCCGCAGACAGCGTGTAGTTTGTATCCGTAATAGCTTTGTCTTTGAGAGGAATAGTGCCTCCAATCTGGCATTGCTTCCGTATTGTTATACTACGAATAACAAAAGTTGCTTATTTAATTTATTATCAGAATATGATGATTGTTTGAGCAAAAATAGTAATTTTGAATCATAATACATCAATTAAATCAATATGAGAAAAACAGGATGTCTGAATAGATTGCGTGTTGTCATGGCAGACAAGATGCTTACTAATAAATGGCTAGCAGAACAAATGGGTATGTCGGAAATCACCATATCACGATGGAGATCCAATAAACTCCAACCCTCCTTGGCTCAGTTAGTGGAGATTTCACGAATCCTTAAAGTTGAAGTTCAAGACCTCATAGAAATGAAATACAAGGAAGAAAGTACACAAATGACAGAAGAAAATAAAATAGTGTACCGATAGAATAAATATTTATGGCTACGATAACTCTTCAACAATACGCAAACCAAAAGAATGCCTCAATTGATGACATTCTTATCTATGCATCACGCAAGGGCCTTTTTTTTCCGAAAGACCCCGAGTATGTGATTGACGATTTTGACCTTAGTCGGCTGGAACCTTCAAATAGCTCGGTCAACTCTTCTGTTTCACCATACGAAGAGAGTAATACCTTTACTTTTGAGAAGTTCCTAGACCAAAATTATGCAGAAGCCAATAAAGGTAAGATGTTTAAAGCCACAGCGTCTAAGGTATTGAACTATGGTGTATACGTTCAGTTTGATGGACATATAGGCTTTATCAAATTGGATGAACTGGCTTGGGGATTTCATAATGATGCAACAAAACTGATTAAAGAGGGTGATGAGTTGGATGTTGTAATCCTTGAATTCAAAAGCAATAAAATCCAGTTAAGCAGAAAACGACTTTTGACGGATCCGTTGGTGGAGAATGCAGACAAGTTTCCTGTAGGCTTGATAGTTGAAGGTACTGTAGTAAATACTAATAAAAAACTTGCACATATAGATGTAGGGTTCGGTATAAGTGCAGAGTATAAACTGACCAAAGAGTTTAAACTGACTAAAGGCTGTAAGGTTTCATGTGTGGTTGTGGATATCAACCTGTCAACCCATTGTCTGAGTGTAATAGTACAAAAAGTTACATCTCAGCCAACAAGTACGATAACAGCAAAAAAGAAAACAGTTTCAAACGCATATGAGCCTATTATTGGCTTCGTTAAGTTCTTTGACACACAAAAAAATTTTGGTTTTATACTGGCAAACAACTATGGTGTTAGCTGTAACGAAACTGAACCTAATATGATTATTGACTTCTATCTGACGGGAAGTGAATGGAAATCTGATTCTTATCCAAAAGATAACGAGTGGGTCATTTTTACTCCAAAATCTGGTCGTAGAGGCTGGAGTGCAATTGATGTCAAGCGAATTTCACCCGATTCGCAAACTCTTTTAAAAGCCTTTGAGTACCGCGGTAAATTTGCTAGAATTGAAGGCTTTGACAAAAAGCACGATTCATACAACATAAATGTTATAAACAAGATTGTTAGCATCCTTGCGAAAGATGGAGTTAATCAAGTTATAGTCAATACACTAACAGACTATATAGAACGTAGTAATGCAGACCAACGTGACGCAATAATTGACGAACTGATCTCTGATAAAGACACACGAAACTGTCTATTAAACCTAGTTGCAAGTGGCATTGAGTTGAGTAATACTGAAGGTACTGTAAGTCTGCGTAACAAAATGGTATCATCTGTATTTGGAGAAGATCCGTATGATACCGATGTTATAGTCAAGCTGTGGAATGCAGGATATGATTTAGCAGACTATTTTGACGAATTAAGAAATGCTTTGAACTTGTGGGCGGAATCAGATTCAGGTAAAGGACGCAAATTTCTGGATTCCATCAAATTGGAAGGTTTTCAGAAGTTATATTTGGAAGAACATCTGCCACAAATCAACGACAGTCTCTTATTGTTGCTACGTAAGGTATTCGATGAGGAGAACCTCCCTTTAACACTTAAAGAAAGAATCCTCAATGCACGAATGGCAAATAGCAACTTGGATTTGTCAGAGATACAACAACTATGGACTTCCGGTTATAACTTGTCGGGCTACTATGATGTTGTCAGGACTCTTATTGCTAAGAGTATGGATGGACATAGGGCGGAGTTAAGAACCTTTCTTGGTGCTATAAAGTTGGAGGGATTGTCAGTTCTGTATTCATCAGATGCCTTAGGAACCAGCAGTAATGACTTCATACTATTCCTTCGTAGTGTATATGGTAAGAAATTTGCCGAATATCTTGCAGAGGCAGAAAATCTTAAGGATGAATATAAGGTTCTTTGTTTTCTTGATATCGTAGACATAAATTTACTGAATCGCATCTTATCTTGGGATGCGGTTGCAACTTGGTGCAATACGCTTAAGCCCGCTCAAATTCTTGACTTTGTCAAGAATTATGTTGCGGTAGCCAATTTCGAAAGTGAGAACTTCCTGAAGAATTTGAACGCTAAGCTAGTTGCAAATGCAATCAAAACAGCCGAAGAGGCGGAACAATATCAACTGCTTAAAATACTTCCTGACGATTACGCTAGGAATCTAGTTATAGAAGAGTTTGCTGAAACAAAGCTCTACAAGCAATTTGTGGAGGAATGGTGGAATACGGAAAAGGCTGAGGTGCCCTACGTTGTATTTGACCTTGAAACGGATGGCGAAACAATCAAAGAGTTTGCCTTCCTTAAGGAAGATAACACGCGCAGTTATGAATCGGAAGATCAGCTCCGTTCGTTAGGTCGTGCTTTAAATCGACAGGATATCGTAGTTGGACATAATATTAAGGAATGGGATTTACCTATTCTGGCGAAGAAAGGAATCACAACCAACCAGTTTGTATGGGATACGCTGGAAATTGAAATCCTTCTTAACCCATGCCGATATGCCTATTCTCTACACACCAAGCACAATGCAGCAGAAGATACAGAACTTACCAATGAACTGTTTTGGAATCAATTGTATCGCCTCTCAAAAGACAAATCACTTTGTGATAGCTTGAGAGATTTTTTACCAGCGCAGATTAACAATATTCTTGCCACTCTTCAGCAGGATATATATGCTGAATACTTTAAGAAGACTGCTAAAACATCCAAACAATTCTTTCAAGAATTGCGTTCTCTTGACTCAGAGTTGGAGAAAAAGCTAAAAGAGATTGCTAAACTGGGCTCAGTAAGTAACTCTGACGTGGAGCGTATACTTCTGATTGCACCCAAAAGTCTGTGGTCAAGAATAGCACAATATATACCTGTGCAATTTCCTTCTGACGTAACCGAAGGCTACAAGGTAATCAACAAAGAAGCCCTAGATGAACATCCGTTAGACAATAAGTTGTGGAACTGCGTACTAACACGTTTCTGTGATATATGTGCTACGCCACTCTTTTGTAACTTGGCTCAGTATCTTCGTGTGGAGAACGATGGATCAGGCAAGATTACATTCACCGAAGATAATTTGGCAGAGTATCTTACCAAGCCGAAGAGTAACATAGATTGCATTGATATTGATTCGTTCTCAGACAAAAAAATGTATGAGAACAAGTATGCTCGTATCTTTACCATAGGTGCGGAACTTCAAGACCGTGTTCACAAATGCAAGGAGGCGAAAGAATGGAGTTTCAGGGAACTTATTGACAAGGAATGTAAACTTCCCATGTCAATGGCTTCGACTAACATTGCATTATTGACAGATGCAGATAAGACAAAACTTGGTATTGTTCAATCAGAATTAACAGCAAATGTATGGGCAGAAAGACAATCTAATGGTAATTTTGCCATCTATCAGAATTTTCAATATCAGAAATATAGAAATACGTTCTTAACTCATTTCGCCCCAGTGATGCCCGAGTTGGTGCCTTGGAAACTAAAGGGACAAGATGCTACCGATTCGAAGCTATATATGGTAAAAAGTCAAGGTTCTATATTGTTAGATGCTCCATCTTTAAGGGTAAGCCCTGCTTCAACAAACAGGAAAGCATATTGGAACTACCAGATGACTTTACTAACGAAGATACATGAGCAGAATCCATTGCAGCCACTGATTTATATAATCAATGACGATAAAGAACTTGGCAGTGTAGAGGAATATGCCCGTAGTAATGGATACTATGTACCTGCCATAGGTAGTGGCTTCCGTAAACTAGAGTATATTGGTACCCGCAGTAATGGTTTGGTAGTTATTACAAAAGAACAGTTCTTGGCAGGAATTGGTAATTATCGCTCTGACAAGGCGTTCTGTTACGTATGGGACAATATGGATATTGACCGTTATCTCATCATGTGGGACAAACTTCCATTCGAAGGTGACTATGAGGATGGTGCAGAAAGTGATGAAGATGAGAAGTTCAAACGAACAACGGCTAGACAGTGCATACTGGCAGCATGGCCTATCTTTGAGCATTACTGCGCATTGGTGATGGCCAACCATAAGGACACTAACTTTTATATCATAGACCCATACTTTGAGGATTATTCTGGTCTGGCAAAAACTTGTCACGCCAGGGCTTCTGTATTCACTCTATGGAACAATGAAGAAGTTTATCGTGAATCTTTAGAAAAGGCAGGATTGTTCTTCAAGGACACACGTGGTATTGAAGAGCAGCTTGACTCTGCATATCTCAAGAAAGTAATACTTGACAGTTGGGGATATGAAGATTGGAGAGAAGGTCAGGAACCTATCGTTGAGCATATGCTTGAAAGGAAGGGAGATTGCATAATTTCTATTCCTACAGGAGGTGGCAAATCCATTTTGTTCCAAGGGCCTGCGCTTGCTCGTGCCATGACTTCAAACAGATTGACACTTGTAGTGAGTCCTTTGCGAGCTCTCATACAAGATCAGGTCGAGGAACTGCATGCGAAAGGATTTGTCTGCAACGTAGATTACCTTAGTGGTGACCGTATGCAAGCTGAAACGCAACAAATTTACCGCAGAATTCAATCAGGTGAGATAGCTTTGCTGTATATCACTCCTGAAAGATTCCGTGTGCGTTCGTTCATGGATGTTCTTTATCAGAGACTTCAAATGGATAGTGGTCTCGAATATGTAGTCTTCGACGAGGCGCACTGTATTTCTCAATGGGGACAGGATTTCCGTCCTGATTATAGGAATGCGGTTCAGTGGTGTGTTGACATGAAAAATAGCAAGAATGAATTTGATATAATGGTTGCCATGTTCTCTGCCACTGTGACCACCCAAGTCGAACAAGACTTCAAGTCGTATTTCCCTGACATTGTACGACTGGGACAGAAACCTGAAGAGTATAATCCTATAAGAAAGCATATTAGCATTTCTTTTTCCGTAACAAAGGGAAAGAACAAGACAGATCAAGGACATGACCTTACGGCACGTGTAAATGCCATTAAGGACTACATCGAAGACAACAAAATCGATTTCTCAAAGAGTTGCATGCTTGTATTTTGTCGCACTCATAACGAGTGTGAAGATACGGTAGAAGCACTGAATGAACTATGTAAGGCTGCGCCTGAAGGTTCTTTATTGGCTTCTTGTGCTGAACATATCAGCTTTTTTCACGCAGGCCTAGATTCAACCCAAAGAAGCGATATCTATCGTCAGTTTAAAAACGCAGAAGAAGATCATGTGCCAGAAGACGAGCGCATAAACATACTTTGTGCGACAAAAGCCTTTGGTATGGGTATGGATATTCCCAATGTCCATTATGTAGTGCATTACAACCCACCAGCAGTCCTTGAAGATTATCTTCAGGAGGTAGGTCGTGCTGGTCGTGATAAAGGTATGTATGAAGCTGCTTTTCCTGACCGTAGTCAGATTCCGGCTTTGTGTATAACCTCTCCTGATGATTTCAGACATTTGAAAGATTTATTGGTTCGTAGTCAGATGAGTTGGTCAGATTTAACTGATTGCAAGGATAAAATTTTGGCGTTCATTCGTAGATTCAAAACAATTGAGCAAGTAAAACTCAATCCAATAGTCGTGCCATATAACATCTGGATTAAGAATGAAGAAAACGGCAAATTTCTAGATACAACGGCATCACGTCTTGCGTTCCATTGGCTGGAACATATTGGATATGTTAAGTTGAAGTACCTCGACTTGGCATATTTTGACATGACTATATCAAATAGAGAATTTCCTACTCAGAATCAGAATTCAATTAATCTATTTGGAACATCTGTCGGGTATGGCAGGCGGTATCAACAAATGCTTTCTCACGAGGCAGCTAAGCTGGTGTTCGATTATCTGAAGCTACATGCTGAGAAGTTGGAAGAGAATTCACTGTTCCCCATTTCTGAAATGCGTAGGAGCTTTAAGTCGTATAAGCTTTCGTTTGTCAAAATCATGAATGCCATTCTGGATTGCATGAAGTGTAATCTCCTGACACTAAACGAACAGATGCGTTGTGAACTTAAGGCGCGTCGTTATGGAGAGACGAGATATATGGTTAAGCATAACCAGAATATTTTCGCACTTCATATCGCAATGGATGGAATACGTAAACTGTTGTCTGATTGTAAGATAGGTGTGGAGCGAGAACTTGATATGAATGAGCGTGAATACATTCAACGTCATCTAATGGATGAGGTCAATTATGATGGACTCTTGAAAACAGAGACTAAAAAACGCAGAAAGAAAGAAGAGACTATAATATATATGCCATGGAAGGATGAACACAGTAATCCTCCCAAAGGCTGCGTGACCAAGGCCGATACCTTTAAGAACGATATACAGAAAAGAGTTGCCGTGGGAATGTTTAACATCCTGCGATATGTACCAGGTGTGACCTTCCGTATAATAAAGACGGAAGAGGATGTGCTGTATCATATTATGGTGAAGGATGAGCGATGGAAGGATTTTGTCGATAATATGGAAACTGATTGTTTGGAATGGCTTCGCTTCATCACAGAAAATACTGGAGCATTCTGTTGGGCAGAGAAGTTGCTGGAAATGAACTTTCATGATGATGGTGATAAGTTCGGATATTTCGACAAACTGCTTTCAGTTCTTAGAATACTCTCATATATAGAGCACACTCCATTGATGAATACAGGTATAGAGGTTCAAGCCACAGAGTTCACTGAATCTCCTATCGATGAAGGTATTGACGAAAAGTCACCCATGCACGATTATCGAAAAGAATTTGATACACTTGAGAAAGTAAAGAAGGTCAGACTCACTGCGATGAATATATTCTCTATGCTTCCAAGTGAAAAGCAAAGCGAATATATTCGTAAATATTTTATGTGCAGAAACTATGAAGACTATTTGGCCTTGGTGGGCGACTATGCACCTGAAAATTCCAACATCCTTAACGAACTTACCGAAGAGGCTTTGAAGATGGAAGAAGATAAACTAAAGGGCAACCAAGAGCAGCTGAGCATATACAATCAGCCTCGAAACGTAAATGTGAATGTACTTGCCGGACCGGGGTCTGGTAAGACACATGTCCTTACACTGCGCTGTGCCAAACTTATCTACAAAGAACATGTAGTGCCGAGCCATATTCTTGTCTTGGCATACAATCGTGCTGTGGTTGTTGAACTAAGGAATCGGCTGGACAGTTTGTTTACCAAACTGGGATTGAGTCGTATCGGGCATCTGTTGCACGTACATACATTTCATGCACTTGCAAAAATCTGCATGGGTGGAAAATTAGACAATCTCCCAACAGAGTTGTGGGAACAACATTTTCTTAATTTTGTAAAGAATGACGCTGCTGCGTTTCAAGCTATATTCCCCCAAATTGAGTATGTGTTGGTTGATGAGTTCCAAGATATTACGAATCCACGTCTAGAAACATTGTTTGCTATCCATAATTTGTTTCCAGATGCGAAATTCTTTACTATTGGTGATATAAACCAAAGTATCTATGGCTTTGATAGAGTTCCTAAAGACAATTGGGGACGACCTATAAGTTTAACGCCTGAACAGTATGCACAGGTATTGAATCCTCAACCCTATTATGATAGGCTGAATAACGCGTTGGCTCCTGTTCAGTTGGGTATGTTCACGAACTATAGATCATACCAAAAGATTTTGGATTGTGCTGCAATATTCATTCCAGAAGAGCGTAAGCATAATCTTCCAAAATCTTCTGCAGAACTCATGAAAAATGAGCCACAAGAGCCATATACAATATTCACAGATGCTAGCTCGGCAGGTTCATCATGGAATGAAGATCTGCCTTCATTTGTTGCCAATGTATTGCAAAATAATGAAAAGGCTAAGATAAATGGTGAGGACTATAAAATCTTCAAGACTATTGCTGTCTTCTTTAGGACAAACAACGAAGTATATCAAGGTTATGCCTTGATAAGAAACACTCTGCCCGATGGTGTAAGAATCAGAATACAAGGTGCTAGTGTTTGTGAACTTTGGCGTGAAAGGGAAATTTATAGCCTGATCGATTTGCTGCAAAAATATCCTGCAATAGAATTAGAATCAGAAACAGGCGAACGTATGAAAACTTATCTCCAAAAGCTAATGACTGATCATCCTTGCTGGAGCCAGTTCTACATCGACATAGCCTACACTCTTGTGCTAAACTATCTTGAGTCTATTAGAACGGATGAAGATGTCCATACATATGGAGATCTTGCATCGTATATTATGGATGTAGCAGGAAATGATGATGGCGGTCAGGTGTATAAGATTTATGACAAGTTCAAGAATGAGCGTATACTTAAAGAAGATAAACTTACCATCATTCTTACAACGATGCACAAGGTTAAAGGTCTTGAATTTGATGCGGTTATTATAACTCCATCATATATCGGGCTACCTTTGAAACTACGTCGTGTATATCAACCGGGCCAAGCCATAGTAATTGACGATGCGGCAGATATAGAAGAAGAGCGAAGGCTGATGTTCGTTGCTTATACTCGTGCAAAGAAATATCTGCATGTGTATAAGGGAGACCGAGAATGTGCCTTGGAACAGAGTAACATTTATACCACAGATAATCAGTCTGAGGCTCTTATCTTTGAGAAAGAACCTGGTCTTGATAAATATTATTTGTCGTATACAACGTCAGATGGCATGCAACAACCTGGTAGATGTGCAGAATATATAGAAAAAGAAGTTAAAATAGACGATCCTGTTAATATTGTACGTTATAAAGACGGCAAATACTATCTATATCATAACAATCATTATATTGGACGTTTGTCGGGTGGAAGTAGAATAGCCAAGATGGCTAGTGAAAATAATCTTGAACGCATTAATGGTTTTTTTGTCAGCGACATAAGTGCTTGGAGACTGGAAGACAGTAAAAAAGCAGACGAAAAAAGTGGTACAGATTTTACTCGAAGTTGGCAATCAATTGCTCATAGAAAAGGTTATGTACTTATTGTACAGATAGCAGGTATTGGACAATAAATTAATAAGTTATGAATCAAATAAAAGAAAGACTACAGAAAGACTACAATCTCGCGGTTGTATTCTTTAATGACAAAGATTATGAATCTTTCTTCGTTCACATACGACCATCCATTGAACTTATCTGTAAGTTTATTATTTTGGATGCAGTCGGTGATAACGAGAAAGGACATGATGTCCTTGAAGGTAATCAAGTAATCATTGGGGGCAAAGGTGTTGAATATAAAATTAAGATCGATAATAATTCCCGTAGGCCTACAGGGAGTGCTTTGGCTATAGTGGCACAGAATGCACTTCTCTATTGTCATAGGGAGCTACAAGCCTCTTTTCTTGACAATGACAAAAAGAGAGTCAAGAGAGGTATTGAATCCTATCGTAATGTATTAGTGCAGCTATATAGTGTTGCGAGCGAACTTGGAAGTCATACTGGTAGTTCAGGCTTGTCTTTAGAGAGCCAGGCGAACTTTTGTGCATCATTCTTTGAGGGTTATTTTGATTTTTTAAAGACAAATAGGCTACTGTCAGATGATAACATAAACTTTCTTTTGGAACTGGATGGTTTTTCATCAAACAACTCTAACCAAGAAGAAATGGAGAAAGTTAGATACGAGTATGAGAAGGTTATTCAAGAAAGAAACCAAAAGCAAGAACTGATAGAACAACAGAATAAGCAGATAGCAGAGCAAAAGGCAGAGCTTGAAAAATTAGATGCTTCTGCAAAAACGGAGAAAAATCGTGCTGATAAATTGTCAGGGCAACTTGAGAATACCCTCAGTGAGTTAGAAGCACTAAAACGAAGAATAGCAAAGTCAGAATCAGGCAAGACTCTTGATGTCATCCCTATACAAAAAGCTTCAAATATTGTTGATGACGAAATAGAACATAATGCGGAAGAATCAATTGATATCTCTATAACTTTGCCGCAAAGATTAAAGGGATGCAATACGAATTGGCCAGTAGAAGAGGAATCTTTGGATGATGACCAACTTGATCTTATTGACCATACAATTAATAGTTCAATGTTGGTGTCAGGATGCGCCGGTAGCGGCAAGTCAGTCATTGCGATGCACAAGGCTGCTCAAATAGCAGATATGGGCTATTCGGTTATTCTGATTGCCCTTACAAAGTCATTGGCTGGCTTTATGGGGGTTGGCTACACATTGCAATCATACAAATTCTATTATCACTATCAATGGAAATGGTTGGGGATGCCATCTGCCGATTATATTATAGTTGATGAAATTCAAGACTTCGAGCTTAAAGAAATTCAGGAATTTATGAATGCTGCCAAAAAGCATTTTCTATTCTTCGGTGACTCAGCTCAGTCCATCTATACTCGTTTTGGTAAAAAGACTCTCTCTATTGAGGCAATTTCAAAATTAACTGGACTTAAGGAACTGAAGTTGTACAACAACTATCGACTGCCAAAAAATGTTGCTCAAATAACTCAAAAATACGTTGGTGTTAATGTAATGCCATATCAAGAGAAGGTATATTTAAATAAGGAAAATGATTTCCCTCATTTTATACATTATAATTCTTATGAAGACCAAATAGAGGCAATAGGAAAACTTATAGAGCAATATGATGGAAAATCAATAGGGATCTTGTTCTATAGTAATGAGCTAGTACTTGAAATGAGTGAAGCGTTGACAAAACGTGGTATCAATATGGAATACAAGTGCAAGACTGCTGCAGATGACATGCGAGGTCAAGGCAATCTTCACTTTACTAATACTTTACCAAAGGTGTTGACATATCATAGTGCAAAGGGATTGCAATTTGATGTGGTAATAATTCCAAAGTTTGAAGGTGCTATTACAGAAGAACAGCGAAAATCACTCTATGTTGCCATGACACGTACAATGCATCATCTCTATGTCTTATATAGTACAGATAAACTTGCAGAACCACTAGATTTAGTTCCAGTCAATTATTATAAAAAAATATAATGGTATATGCAAGGATACGAGGACTAATAGTGGCAATTGTTTTATTGTACAAAATCAGAGTTTCGGACAAAAATATGTAAGCTGCATCAACCTATCACCCTGTTTGCTTTCGGTAATAGGCAGCACACACTGGAGAAGCTGGCAACTACGACACAGGCGGACATGAATGAAATGCGCAAGGCGGCGGAAGCCAAGGACATGAAAGCACAGAACGGATGGGTAAACCACTTGAGAAGCTCATGGATACAGATAGAAAGTAGAAAGCAAGGTTTTGGGGAGGAAACCGATGGCGGCACGCTGTTTCTTGAAGAGATAGGTAACCTTCCGACAGAGGTACAGCAGATGCTGCTCCGTGCCTTGGAATATAAAATGTACAGATATGGACGGCAACAGGGACAAGAAAGCCGACGTGCGTGTCACAGAACGCCACCAACGAGGACTTGCCGACCGCCATCGCAGAAAAGCGTTTCCGTGCCGACCTGTACCAGCGACTGAAAGAATACGCCCTGCACATACCACCGTTGCGCGAGTGTAAAGAGGACATCCTGCCATTGGCGGATTTCTTTTTGAGACTTGCCAACGAGGAATTTGAGAAGCAGATGAAAGGAACAGCAATACTGGTTCTCACTGTTAGAAGACTTTAGAGAAATATATTAGGAGAATCATCTCGCACTGCCTTATATTTCTTTTTCAATTGTTGATTTATATGATTTTAATTCTTCACGCTGTCTTTCAACATGCTCAATCTGTTTTTTTAATTTCCAAATTCAGAAAAACTAGTAATCTGAAAACCAACAACAATTTTAGCGCAGACACCAATTAATGAAGCTATAATACCTATTTTATGACCTGTTTTTAATAATTATTCTGTCTAAGCTAAATTTCATATTTCAATCATCTTTATTTCGTTCATAAGTATTTCTATTTCAGAATATGTGATTTCATTCTGATAATTCACCTCTGTAATATTTTCTAACAAGGGAAATAAGGTAGTATTACAAACCATAAACATCTATCATATTTAATTAGTAAGGCGTTCATTTTGAGCGCCTTTTCTTTTTGCCTTCATACCATATAATAATGGTTTCTAATGGTTTTTCATTCATTTTTTGTGTCGATTTTGTACCGCATGGGCTGATTTGGGTATTTTGCGATTTGCAAAGTAGTAGAGAGATTTCAATATGGTACAATATAGTTCAATATGATACAACTATTTGCATCCATAATTGGAGTAATAAATATAGTGTTTAACATAAAAAATGAATGTAAAATGGCAGCAAGCAAAATTAGAATTAAGAAAATCTGCGAATACTGCGGACAAGAATTTTATGCCTTGAAAACATCTACACGCTTTTGTTCAAAATCATGTAATGATAGGGCGTATAAAATGAGACAGAGAGTCAATACTGTTAAAAAGGCAGAATCAGAAAATCTAACAGTATCTCAAGAACGTACCTTTAGTGTAATTAATCAAAAAGAATATCTTTCAATAAAAGAAGTTGGAATACTTTTAGGTATCACATCAAGAGCAGTATATAATTATATTTATAGTGGACAACTGAAGGCAATAAAATTGAGTACAAGACTTACCATTATACATAAGTCTGACATAGACTCAATGATGAGTTCTACCCCTTATGTAAAACGAAATAGAATCTTTCACACTCCTATTACTGATTTTTATACCACCGCTGAAGTTGCAAGTAAATATGGAGTAAACGAATCATGGATATTTAAAGTAGGGAAAGAACAAAATATACCCAAAGTTTTCAAAAGAGGAAAAACATACTGGAGTGCTAAGCATTTTGATAAATATTTTGCATCTAAAGCACCGGACTCCAACATTACGGAATGGTATTCTGTAGAAGATCTAACGGAAAAGTTTGGCATGACAACAAGTGCTATATATTCTTTTGTTTCCCGATTTGCAATTCCAAAGAAAAAAATCAAACGGCAGGTATTCTATTCAAAAAAACATGTAGATATTGCCAAAGGTCTTGCTAAAGCTGAACCAGAATATTATACGACAGCCGAAGCTATGGAAAAATACAATCTCACACGTGACCAATTGTATCACTATGTAAAATGGCATCATATCAGTAAAGTGCAGGAAGGGAAATATATCAAGATATCGCGCAAAGAGCTTGATGATCTGCTTGCTCCACCTTCGATTTAATGTTATTTACTGGTTATCCTGTGGTTAACTTTAAAATAACCACATCACCAGGAATACACTTGTTTATTTTGCTATCACCACAATAAGAATTAAACCTGAATATAAATTTTAATACATTATATATTATGAGACAACAAACATGTACTACTGTAACACTAAGACAACGCCCTATCAGAAACGGACGAATCTCTCTTTACTTGGACTACTACCCTGCTGTACGTAATCCTAAAACAATGCAACTGAGCAGACGTGAATATTTAGGATTTTACATTTATGCAACCCCCAAAAATGCAATTGAGCTAGATTACAATAATGAAATCCTAGCTAAAGCCGAACTTATCAGATGCCGCCGACAAGAGGCTGTAATCAATGAAGAATTTGGATTTATGGACAGACACAAAATGAGAGCCGACTTTATGGCATATTTCAAAGAAGTATGCCGTAAAAAAGATCATAAATGGCATATTGTTTATCTGCACTTTGAGAAATTTGTCAATGGCAAATGTATGTTTGGAGAAATCACTGTTGACCTATGTAACCGCTTCCGAGACTATCTTCTTCATGCAAGGCAACTAAAACATACAGATAAAATGGTTTCCCGTAATTCAGCTGCCAGTTATTTCTCATTATTCCGAGGAGTTTTGAAACTTGCATATAGAGATAAATATTTACGTGAAAATCCCAATGATTTTCTTGAAAAGATAGAAAGTAGGGATATTCATAAAGAGTTTTTAACACAAGATGAATTAAAGACTCTGGCTTCAACTCCATGCGATATACCTGTATTAAGAAATGCATCCCTTTTCTCATGTCTTACCGGATTACGCATCAGTGATATATTGAATCTTAAGTGGGAAAACTTATGCACAGCCCCCGATCTGGGACATTGTATTCGTCTTCGTACGCAAAAGACACAGACAGAAGCCCTACTACCTATCAGTTATGAAGCATACGCACTTTGTGGAGAACCGGGCACAGGTAAAGTGTTCAAAGAATTGCGCCGTTGCATGACTGGATACCCTCTTAAAGCATGGATAAAGAAAGCTGGTATTCAAAAACATATAACATTCCACTGCTTTAGGCACACATATGCTACACTACAGATCGCAGCCGGTACAGACATCTTCACAGTGTCAAAAATGCTTACTCACAAGAATGTTGCAACAACACAAATCTATGCTGAATTAGTAAGTGAAAAGAAAAGAGAAACTGTCGATAAAATATCACTAAAGTAATATGCAATAAAATTGCATATCTGAAACAAACATGCAATAGTGATCAAAAGTTTTATATGCATAGCCGTTGAGAAAAATCGAAGTTTCCCAACGGCTTTTTCATTTATGTAACAATACAAAATACAGTTAAAAATGTAAATTTTCTTTGTTCGTTTTTTTATAAGTATGATTGGCGATTTCACGAAGTATGATACTTATATTATATTAAAAACCAGACATTTTGTAATCATTTCCTTTAATTTCTGATACTTCAAAAATATATTTGCATCAAAATCAATAACAAAAAATCACTAATTATGAAAAGATTAAATTTATTCCATTTTGCTGTAATATATGTAACTGCAATATGTTCAATTACCTCAATTCCCAGATATCTGATATTGAAAGGAAACTCTCCACATAGTCTAGATCTTGTATTATACTCACTCTTCACTACCCTACTTTTTATTACAATCATATTTATGGTTGAAACAGCTTACTGTAAATATATTGTACCTACAATATGTAATTTTATTGATGTATTACAAGATCAAAGAAGTAAAAGGATTAACAAAATACAGGGAAATACGAAAAGGAATGGTAGACTATCGATGAAACTATTTCATAAAACCATTGATGATGATAAAGAAAAGACAGAAAATTCTATATTGTACTCTCATGAGGAAGAAGTAAGATTGGATAGAGAACGTATCAAAAAAGAAAAAGATGATACAATAAAAGAAGTCATGTCTTATTTTGAAGCTACTTTCAAAGATATACTGACAAGCAATGAAATGAGTGTCATGAAAGAAAATATTATGGCCTTAAACAATAAAACAGAAATAAAGACAGCTGTATTACGTCGTTTGAATGGAGTTACATCAAAAGATTTATACCATTTAGCTAGAAATATCGGGAAACGGTTAGGATGCTCAAACATGCAAATAGCACATTTCATCAAAAAAAGTTTTCAGCTTATGCTTGAAGATACTGAGATACTGACCATTTCAAGCAAACTCACCTGTAATGAAGGCCGGTTTACTATAAAAATTATTCCTATCGGAACACCGCTCGTTGCACAGTCTCTTCCCCTTTCAAAAGATTAATATAGAAAAAACATTACTATCCATTGGTTAACTTATAATCCACCAGTTAACCAATAATACACCATCTTTCTTTGCTGAAAATCAATTTAAAATGATGAAGATGAAATTAAATTTCGAGGAATTACCTCAAGCCACAGCTTTTCTATTGGAGAAGGTGGAAGAACTGACGATTTCTATTAATGAGATGAAGCAGTTATTAAAGAGACAGACAGCAGCAAAGGAAGAAATGATTGGTATTAACGAGGCTTGTGAGATACTCAGTCTGGCTAAGCCAACGGTTTATGCTCTTGTTCAGGCAAATAAAATTCCCTATTATCAACCTGGGAAAATGCTTAAATTCAAACGTACCGAACTTATGGAGTGGATGGAAAAAACCGATTGACAAAGAGAGCCTATACAAAGAGATACAAAAAGGAGTAAAACATAAGCCAAAATCAGGATGGGAGGAATTTTAGATATGGGAAAAATTGAAATGACAGATGAATACGTAAGAGTTGGTACCACACTCTATAAAATAGTTTTTCAGCCTCTTATTAATGGCACATTTGCGAAGCGTAGAGTCCCTTGGAGTATGGGGACTTTACGTTATGATCATGGGAAAGACTTCATAGCAAGTGTTCCTAAATACGATGGTTTCTGTACAGTTCCAAGTCACGTAGATTATAAGAGGAATATTGGCTCGTTCCTTAATCTGTATGAGCCGATTACTCATATCCCTCAAAAAGGGAAGTTTCCACATATACAAGAACTTATTCATCATATATTCGGAGAACATTATGAGTTAGGTATGGATTACTTTCAGCTTCTTTATCTCAACCCTGTGCAGAAACTGCCTATTCTCCTTTTGGTTTCGCAAGAAAGAAACACCGGTAAAAGTACCTTTCTGAATTTTCTGAAAGCAATCTTTCAGGATAACGTCACATTTAACACCAACGAAGATTTTCGTAGCCAGTTCAATGCTGATTGGGCCGGCAAATTACTCATTGGAGTTGACGAAGTGTTGCTTAACCGTAGAGAGGATTCTGAACGATTAAAGAATCTAAGTACAGCAAGTGTATACAAGATTGAAGCAAAGGGTAAAGACCGCTGTGAAGTGCAATTTTTTGGTAAATTCATCATGTGTTCCAATAATGAAGATACCCCTGTTCTTATAGAACCGGGAGAAACACGTTATTGGATGCGAAAAATTAATCCTCTCAAAAATGATGATACAAGTTTTCTTCAAAAACTTATCACGGAAATTCCAGCATTCCTTTACTTTCTTCAACACCGTCAACTCACTACGGACAAAGAAAGCAGAATGTGGTTCAGTCCGCAACAGATACATACGCCAGCTCTCGACAGGATTATCAATTGTAGCAGGAATCATACAGAAATAGATCTCGCTGAAATCTGCATAAATATCATGGATACCATGAGCCAGGATAAATTGACTTTCTGTATTAATGACATTCAACAGTTATTAATGCTTAGTAATATCAAGGTTGAAACCTATCAGATTCGAAACATTCTAAAAAGGAACTGGAGACTTACACCTACTGACAATTCTCTTGCTTATTCAACCTTCATAAAAAACTTCCCTCCAGGCCCACCGTATCGAGAAGAAAAGAAAACTGGCCGCTATTATACCATTACAAAAGAATTTCTTAAAAAGTTCCGATGATTTGATGAAATGATGAATATTGTATTTAAACAAAAGGGAATGAATGATTTATAACTCATCAAATTTTCATCATAATTCAGCATAAAGACTCAATGTTGCTTTATTTGAGGCATTGAGTCTTTTTTTCTTCCCTATTATTTAAATAAATCCTTAATAGTTTTTCCTACGAACAGCACTTCTTTATTAATTGCATTTTTTAGTATTGCCTTTGTTATATTTTGTGCATCAATTTTAAATTGTTTTATTTCTGTATGATTTTCTTCCTCAAATTTCACTTCTTTAATCTTAATGTCTCCCCATTCTGTTTTTACATAAGCATCCTCAAAAGGATAAACATAGCCATCATCTTGCTTGGAATTTTTAGGCAACCCATCTTCCAATTTTTGTATATCTGCAATAATCTTACCTTCAGAATTCCTAATCGTATCCTCCTTAGTAGTTAAAGGGATATGGGTAGCATTAATCCATTTACCACAAACGGGGGAACAGAGCCAATCTAATCGTTGCTTATATGATTGGATATTTAAATCATGTGCTTTAGCCCAATCTTCATCAACCTGAAAAAGTCTATGTCTAACAGAACTATCAATAGTTAATGTGGTTTCAGCAACAATTGCCTCTCCATCTTCTGGTTCTCTTAATTCCATTAAATCAATTCCGTAATGCTCACCATATTTCTTTGCCCCCTCTTGATAACCCTTCTTGGTAACCATAATGCCTTTTACTTCTTCCAAGTCATAAAGGACACCAAAAAAGTCTCTCACTTTACCAATAGATACTGTATGGTTATAATTCTTACATTCTATTGCAATCTTGAATATAGTATTATCATATTGATATTCCCAGTATACATCTATTTGATGCTTCTGGCCTGACTTTCCTATCAATTTCACATTATGCATAACCTCTATATTCTTTACATACAAATTCTTCAAAATCTCATTATAAATCTCTTGAGCAAATTTCTCATATTCAATATTATCATTCATAAAAATCAATTTTAAGATTGTCTATATTTCAAAAGTAAACAATTTATCTTAATCAAAATCTCCTAGATACATTGTTTTCGACTATAATACAGTATGAAATTGAATTATACGCAATAAAATTTCCTTTTACGGCTAATTATTAATTAAAACTCAATTGCTTTTTTAGGCAAAAGGATTATATTTGTATAATTGTTAATTAAAGATGAGATATGTCCAACAAAAAAATAAACCGAATCAAGGTGATGCTAGCCGAGAAGGAAAAGACCAATAAATGGCTGGCAGAACAAGTGGGGAAAGATCCTGCTACCATCTCCAAATGGTGTACAAATACGGCACAACCCAGTTTAGAAATGCTACTTCAAATAGCTAAAGTGCTTAATGTGGAGGTTAAGGACTTGCTCAGAGAGTCTGATGAATAAGATTTCTATATACTAAGTATTCTCAAATAAATGCAGAATGTCTGCATTCTTAATTTAAACCTTTGCTTATGATATTCTCATATAGAGTAAGCTAAATTCAAAATTGATTTTATGAACAAACAACAACTTGCCAATAAAATATGGGCATCTGCCAACAAGATGCGTTCCAAGATAGAAGCCAACGAATATAAAGACTATATACTTGGCTTAATCTTCTATAAATTCCTGTCGGACAATGAGGTGAACTATCTGAAAAGTATCGGATGGACTGATGAGGATATTGTGACACTTGTAGAAAATCATGAAGACCAGGAAGCAGTCATGATGATGGAATATTGCAGAAATAACATCGGCTACTTCATTGAATACAAAAATCTGTTCGGCACATGGCTGAAGCCCAATTCTGAATTTAGCGTGGCCGACTTGAGCGGAGCGCTCAACAGCTTCGACCGCCTGATCAGTCCTAACTACAGACATGTATATGAAAACGTATTCAAGACACTACAGGCCGGTTTGAGTAAATTAGGCGAAAATACGACCTCACAAACACGTGCACTGAAGAATTTGATAAAGCTGATAAAAGATATACCTACCGATGGAAGCCAGGACTATGACGTGCTGGGATATGTATATGAATACCTTATCAGTAACTTTGCAGCCAATGCCGGGAAAAAGGCCGGAGAGTTCTATACGCCTCACGAAGTGGCTATCCTGATGTCTGAAATTGTGGCTGAACACCATAAGAATAAAGACAAAATTGAAATTTATGACCCTACAAGCGGTTCAGGTTCTTTGTTGATTACTATCGGTAAATCGGTTGGGCGCCATATCGAGGACAAGAACAAGGTGAAATACTATGCGCAGGAGCTGAAGGAAAACACTTACAACCTGACACGTATGAACCTGGTGATGCGTGGTATCAAACCGGATAACATCAATACCCGTTGTGCCGACTCTCTGGAAGAAGACTGGCCTTTGCAGACCGACGGCGGTGACATCGGCAAACCGCTTTACGTGGATGCCGTTGTCAGCAATCCCCCCTATTCTCAACAGTGGGATGCCAACGACCGTGAACTGGATGCACGTTTCAAGGATTATGGTGTAGCTCCTAAAAGCAAAGCTGATTACGCCTTTTTGCTTCATGAACTCCATCATCTTAAACCGGACGGAATCCTGACGATTGTGCTTCCTCACGGGGTTCTCTTCCGTGGCGATGCTGATGAAAATAGTGAAGGAGAAGGCAAAATCCGTCGCAACCTCATTGAGAAGAACAACATCGATGCCATTATCGGACTGCCTGCCAATATTTTCTTCGGCACAGGTATTCCTACCCTCATTATGGTGCTCAAACAGCATCGTGACAATGACGACGTGCTGATTATCGATGCCTCGAAGGGTTTTGTTAAGGAAGGAAAAAATAACAAGTTGCGCGAATGTGATATCAAACGTATTGCCGATACGGTACGCGAGCGAAAGACGATTCCCGGATACTCCCGTACAGTGTCCCGTGATGAAATCCGTCAAAACGGTTACAATCTGAATATCCCTCGTTATGTAGATTCCAGTGATCCTGTTGAAAAGTTCGACATCTATGCCACCATGTTCGGAGGCATCCCTCACAGTGAGATTGACGAACTTCAAAAATATTGGGACACATTCCCTTCTTTGCGTGAAGAATTGTTTAGAGCGGATACAGACAAACCTTATTCTCAGTTGAGGGCCGAAGATACTCAATCAGTTATAGAGCAGAATGCAGACGTGAAAGCCTTCCAGAAGAGGTTTGCACGGGCTTTCGAAGGTTTTGCCAATAGTGTTCATCATCGGCTGATTGATCATGTAGATACGATAAATCCACAAAAAGAACTGGATGCTATTTCCGATGATATTTTTGCCCGTTTGCATGAAACACCACTTATTAACCGGTATGCAGCCTATCAAGCTTTGGCTGACAACTGGCAGGGCATCACCAACGACATTGAGACCATACAGCAGGAAGGCATTGGAGCGGTAAGAGTAGTAGAACCTGCTTATAAACTGGTAAAGAAAGGCGACGAAGAGATTGAAGTGCCAGATGGTTTGAAAGGCCGCATTATTCCTTTTGAATTGGTACAACAGGAAAAATTTCAAGATGAACTGAAAGCTATAGCCGGTTTACAGATGCGGGTAGAAGAAATCTCAGGTGAACTGGATGAAATCCGTGAAAGCTTCTCAGAAGAGGAATCTGAGGCTTATTTGGATAGTGAAAAGGAAAATGCCTTTGATAAGAAAGCCATTACTGCGGGAGCAAAAGCCAAAAAGGATGCGGTGGAAGAGGAAACTAAAGAGAAACTGAAGAAGATTGTCAAACTCTGGGAGGAACAGAAAAACAAAAACAAACAAATCAAGGAGGCAAAGCAGGCTCTTATTGACAAAACGGTAGAAGCGATAGAGAATCTTTCTGACGAAGATATTTCTCTGTTCCTGCATAAAAAATGGATTGATCCTATTATCAAAGGTATTGATGAAACGCTCACTGAGGTTTTGTCGGCTTTTGAAACTAAAGTGCTTACATTAGGTAAGAAATATGCTATAAGTTATAAGCAGTTGAATGAGGACTTGGGAAAATCCCAAAAAGAATTATCTGATCTTATTGGTGAACTGACTGGAGATGAGTTTACTTTATTAGGACTTAATGAGTTGATTAATGGTGAAAAGAAATAAGTATATGAACGTACCTGAAATTAGATTTAAAGGATTAGATAAAACTTGGAACAAAAAAACATTGGATGAACTCGTTCAACTGAATAGTGGAATGGATTATAAGCACTTATGTAATGGGAATATACCTGTATATGGAACTGGTGGATACATGTTAAGTGTTAACGCAGCTTTATCTTACGATAAAGATGCTATAGGAATAGGACGTAAAGGTACTATTAACAAACCATATATATTAAAAGCACCTTTTTGGACTGTTGATACACTCTTTTATGCAATACCTCGTAAATATAATAACTTACAATTTTGTAATTGCATATTTCAAAGAATTGATTGGTTAAAATACGATGAATCCACAGGAGTTCCAAGTCTATCCAAAAATATAATAAATTCAATAGAGGTAAATTGTGCTCCTAGTTATGACGAACAGCAAAAGATAGCATCTTATTTCCAGTCATTAGATTCATTAATTCAAACCACATCAAAGAAACTTGTATCTTTAAAACAAATAAAAGATGCAAGCCTACAATCTATGTTTCCACAAGAAGGAGAAACTGTACCTAAAGCTAAGATTTAAAGGATTTGAAGGAGAATGGGAAAAAATTCCTTTTGGGTCATTCTTAAAAGAAAGTTATGAAAGGTCAACAGTAGAGAATGAGGATATTTTATTATCGTCCGCAATTACAGGAGTGTACTTAAACTCTGAATTATTTGGACATCAAAGAGGAGCTTCTAATATTGGATATAAGAAAATAAAAAAGAATATGCTAATTCTTTCAACCCAAAATCTCCATTTAGGAAATGCCAATGTTAATTTAAGATTTGAGCATGGACTTATATCACCAGCTTACAAGGTCTACGAAATCGTTAATATATCACCATTATTCCTACAACAATGGATAAAAATGGATTCTACAAAAGTTTTTTTCCTGAATGCAACAACAGCAGGTGCTAGTTTGTGTAGAAAGAACATTGTGTGGGATGATTTGTACAAACAAATAGTATTGATCCCTTCAAAAAATGAACAAGTTAAAATAGGATTATTCTTTTCAAATCTTGATAAACAAATCTCTCTCCAAACCCAACGCCTTGAAAAGCTAAAACAAATCAAGGCAGCTTGTCTGGATAAGATGTTTGTGTAAAATATCATTCAAACCTTTAATGGAGTAAATATGGATAATATAAACGACATACAATATTTCGTCAAGGAAAGTCTGTTTGAACAAGCCTTGGTCGACCTTCTCCCCCATCACGGTTGGGAAAAGGAAGTCCTTGTACAACCCACAGAAGATGATTTGATCCAGAACTGGGCAAAGATTCTCTTTGACAACAACCGTGACATCAACAAATTAGGCAATTATCCGCTTACTGCGAGTGAGATGCGCCAAATCATCGATCAGGTGAATCTGTGCGACAGCCCATACGCCATGAATATGTTTATCAATGGCGGACAGGTATGTATCAAACGCGACAATCCTGCCGATACAAACAATTACGGCAAGGAAGTATATCTGAAGATTTTCGATGCACGCGAAATCAGTGCCGGACAGAGCCGCTACCAGATTGCCCGCCAACCTCGTTTCAAGGCTTCGCACCCGTTGGGCGGTGACCGACGGGGCGATGTGATGTTGCTCATCAATGGCATGCCGGTGATTCATATAGAGCTGAAACGTTCCAAAGTAGATGTAAGTCAGGCTACCTTTCAGATTAAGCGTTATACCCACGAAGGTGTATTCGACAACGGTATCTTCAAGATGGTGCAGATTTTCGTGGCCATGACTCCGGAAGAAACACTCTATTTTGCCAATCCGGGCAAAGAAGAGAATTTCAAGCCGGAATTCTATTTCCATTGGGAAGACTTTAACAACACAATCATACGAGACTGGAGGCGAATTGTATCCGATTTGCTCAGCATCCCCATGGCACATCAGCTAATCGGTTATTATACCATTGCCGACGATAAGGATAAGACACTGAAAGTACTTCGCAGCTATCAGTATTTTGCAGCCAGCAAAATCAGTGACATAACGCATAAGACTAACTGGGATACTCATCAGCATCGTGGCGGATACGTGTGGCATACCACCGGTTCCGGAAAGACCATGACCAGTTTCAAGTCAGCACAGCTTATAGCCAATTCCGGCGATGCAGACAAAGTGGTATTTCTATTGGACCGCATTGAGCTGAGCGTGCAATCATTGGATGAATACCGTGGATTTGCGGGAGAAGACGAAGCTATTCAGGATACGCAGAACACAGCTATCCTGTTGAGTAAGCTCAAAAGTACAGATAACGACGACCGACTGATTGTGACCTCTATTCAGAAGATGTCGAACATCAAAGCAGGGAAAGATATTTCGCAAGATGACATTGATTTGATAGATCGTAAACGACTGGTATTTATCATAGACGAATGTCATCGTAGCGTGTTCGGCGATATGCTGATAGGTATCAAGAATACCTTCAAAAGAGCCCTGCTTTTCGGTTTCACGGGAACACCAGTCTTCAAAGAAAACGCCAAGCATGAAATCATGACCGAAACCATATTCGGCGACATGATTCATAAATACACCATCGCCAACGGAATCCCTGATCACAACGTATTGGGATTCGATCCGTATATGGTGAGAACCTACGAAGACAATGAGCTTCGCGAAAAAGTGGCATTCTCCCAACTGAAGGTAAACAGCATCGAGGAGATTGAAAATGACGAACAGAAAATGTCTATTTACAACATGTTCATGAATGAACTGAAGATGCCGGACACTTATAAGGAAGGAGATGAAACCTTACACGGAATAGAACATTATCTGCCTAAAGACTTGTATCAGCAGCCTGTTCATCACCAGGCTGTCGCAGCCGACATCGCAAGTGGAAGGGATAAACTGAGCAAGAACGGTAAATTCCACGCAATTCTGGCTACAAAGAATATACCTGAGGCAATAGCTTATTATCGGATATTCAAGGAGCAATATCCTTCCCTGAATGTGGTAGCCGTATTCGACAACAACATAGACAATTCTGATGGCGGAATTGCCAAGGAAGATGCCTTGCTGGAGATGCTGGATGACTATAACCGGAAATATGGAACAACATTCCAGCTTTCCACATATGCCAAATACAAAAAGGATGTGGCCAAAAGACTGGCACACAAGAAGCCTTACCTCAATATAGAACATGATCACACACAGCAGATAGACCTGCTTATTGTGGTCTCACAGATGTTGACAGGTTATGATTCCAAATGGGTAAATACGCTGTATGTGGATAAGGTAATGAAATATGTGGACATTATCCAGTCGTTCTCACGCACCAACCGCCTGTTTGGTCCGGACAAGCCTTTCGGCATTATCCGCTATTACTCTTTCCCTTACACCATGGAGCAGAATATCAACGATGCACTCGATGTATATGTGGACAGGCCGTTAGGTGTTTTTGTCGATAAACTGGAAAGCAATCTGACAAATATCAACCAGAAGTTCTTGCACATAAGGGATATATTCCAGGCACAGAAAATCGAAAACTTTACCAAATTGCCGGAATCAAGAGAAGACAGGAATATGTTTGCCAAAGATTTCAGCCAGATGACTCATCTGCTGGAAGCAGCCAAGCTGCAAGGATTCACATGGGATAAGGATGAATATGAGTTCCAGCATGGCGATACCTATACCTACGTCAAAATGGAACTGGACGAACAGACTTACCTTATTCTGCTGCAACGATACAGGGAACTGTTTGAAGGTAATGGAGATGGCAGTACGGAAGGAAATGATTTTGACTATCCTATTGATACCTATATCACAGAAACAGGTACGGGTACGATCGATGCCGAATATATCAACTCCAAGTTTGTGAAGTTCATCAAGAACCTCTACATGTCCGGTCCGGGAAGCGAACTGACCAAAGAAGCCTTTAAAGAGTTGCACAAAACCTTTGCTTCTCTATCACAAAAGGATCAGCGTACGGCAATGATTATCCTGCACGACCTGCAAAGTGGAGATTTGCATCTGTCGCCGGGTAAGACGATTTATGATTATATCGCAGAATACCAATTCCGTGAATTACACAAACAAGTAATGATTCTGGCCGAAGCGACCGGTTTAAATGCCAGTCAACTGGAGCACATCATGAGTCGTAATGTAACGGAACAGAATCTGAATGAGTTCAGCCAGTTTGACAACCTGAAGCTGACATTGAACATGACCAAGACCCGTGAATTCATTGCCAAAGTAGAAGGTACAGAGGTTCCGGCTCGTCTGGTTATTCCCAAGGCAGACAAATTACTTCGAGAGTTTATTTTAGACAGCAGTTGTAGAGAACATATTCTGAAAGCGTACTTGAACATGGAGGAGAATTATCAATCCGAAGAAGAACAGGTGCCGCAAGACGAAGACGTTATTACAGACGAAGTACAGCATGTAGACATGGCCGTCATAAAAGATAATATCCGGAGTATTCTGAAAACAACTTTGACCACAGTGCTTCCACAAATGCGTCCTATCGACGAGATTATAGACAGCGCATTCTATGTAATAGACACACCGTCAATTGATTCTTTGGACAATGTAGGCATGTTTATTCAGCGGGCATTTACAAATCTGTACGGTAAGAAAGCAACTATCGTAGATAAGTTTGTGGCATTTAATTTATTGGTCACCAAGTTTGAAGCATATCTGAAGAAATTATATTATCTGATGAAAGGCCATGAAGTTCCTGCCCAAAATCCGGGTGAAGATGTAACTTGGAAAAACGTGATTTATGCTCATAAATGTCTGTGGAATCTGAAATACAGCACGGATGAAGGAAAGCAGCAGCTATATCAATACCTTATGCTCATTAAAGGCTGGAGAAACAGTGAATCACATATTTCTCCTACAGCTTCAGAACAGGAAGTTGATACTGCAATCAGCATCATCCTGACCATGTATTTCTATGCTACAGGCTCTTCTATTACAGATTTGGAAATGAATGGACATGAAATACAAAAGTCCGAAAGTGTTCACAAAGAAAATTCTTATGTCCATAAAGTAATTCAGTTGCATCCATATTATAATGAAGAAAATGATGACCAACAACTGGTCGCTGAAGCGAACGTAAAGGATTGGCCAGAAGAAAAACGAATCGCAACTCTGAAAAAGAGCATTTGCCAGCTTATAGGATATGAGCCTAAAAAGTCACCTTTGAACAAGCAAAGACATTGGATTGCGATTTATCGTATAGCAGCAGATAAGGGATTTATCATAGAAGGTGATTTTGCTTATTTCAAAAGAATCATTGATAATATGCAAATAAGTAATCTTCCTGTTCCTCTTAAAATAGAATCGCTACAAAGCTCCATCAAAGACGTGTATGCAAAAGATATTGAATATTGGACAGACAATAACCTTAGTGGCAAAAAACTAGCAGAGTATGAAGATATTAAGAAATGTGCTGATGCGTTTGCCAAGATTGTAGGAAATAATATTAATACGAAATAAGACGATTATCATGAAACATATATCAATCCGTGTGCCTTGGCACGATAATAAATGGAATGGAACTATTTGTCAATGTCCGAAAAATAATCCATTCTGCATGATGCTTCACAATATATCTGAAAAAAAAGATGAGAACAAAGAAGAAACTTATGCAGGAAAGGATTGGAATTCTCTCAAGCAAGATCAATTACCTGCTTGTGTTGGCGAGAATGGTGGTTTTATGAATGAGAAGCCATATAAAAGAACCTTCAAACATGTTTATGCTTTTGGAGAGACTCCACATGCAAAGCTCTTACCTACAACAATAGAACTCAAACCATATAGCTTTTTTGGAATACCTTTCCGATATCTATCTCGTGATTATCAGGAAGAACTGAATCATAAATATCCGAATATGTCTGATGATGAAACTGCACCGTTTCCTACATCTTGGGTATATGGAAAAGAGAGACAGTTTGAAATATTAAATCACTTTAGATTAAATATAGAAGCTGGCACTTCACTCGGAGTTTTCTATTGCAAAAGTGGTAATCCAATTGATGAAGATGCAAAATTAATCGTTGGTATAGGTGAAATTACTAAAGTTTTACCGCTACAAACATATGAGACAACAACTGATTATACATATCCTTTTTGGGATTTGATTTTTGAACATGGTATAAGAACTGATTTGAAGAAGTCAAAAGGATTTCTTTTGCCATATCATGAATATATGTCACTTGATGAAGACTATGTAAAAGCCCAAACAGGAAAATCAAAACAAGAAGTAATTGATGAAATAAAAATTACCATTCCAAAGCTAGGCAATAGCCAGAAAATTTTTAACGAGTTGTCGTATGGTTGTGAATATGTTAGTAACCATAGCATGTTGATTATTTTGAATGTAGCCAGGAAATGTTTAGAATGTGTCATTAATCATGGACTTGTCGGAGGAAACTGGAAACAACAAATTTTGTGGATAGATTCCCAAATTGCAAAGGTGAAGGATATGATAGGTCCTTTCCCAGCTTTCGCCGAGGCTTTATCAGCAATAGGGGTAAATTATGCATTTATAATTGAACAGGATTTACGAAATAATGGATATTGTAGGGTTAAAGATAATCCATGGGAAGCCTTTGATAAATTGATGAAAGATGAATTGTCTCTTCCTGATTCCGTATATAAAAGTGAACTTACTCATTATCGTATTCTTTGGAAAAATACTCTAAGTAACCAAAGACAAGTACTGGAACTGCTATCACGTTTTGAAATAAATTCGGAAGTAATAAAATGGTGGTTTGATAGTCCTGGCTGCTATGATGAATTATTAAATAATCCATATATTATCAGCGAGGAGAGTCTTATTGAAAATTATCTTCCTGTTACAACCGAAATGATTGATCTTGGCATAATGGCTGACCCTAAGATTCAAGGCAAATGGACTCCAAAAGCTCCTTCACTAGTGGAATCCGTAATTGATAATAGAAGGATCCGCTCATTTATCATTTCAAAACTTGTGGCAAGTCTCAGTGATGGTGATACATTAATTTCTGCAAACGAGATTGAGTTATATATAAAAGATTGTTTGGCTGCGGACAATCATCAACTGCCATATAATTATTTAATGTCAAACAAAGAGTTCATTGAAGAAAAAACTATATATCTTAATACTGATGACAGGTGTGCACTGCAGTTGAAGGAATATAAAGAAATTGATGATTATTTGCGTAAGATATTCAAAGGTCGTGCTTCAAAGGATGTCAAATCACCATTAAAAGAAGACTGGAATACGATCGTTAAAGCATCTATTGATGGTTACAATGAAGCAAATGAGCGATGCCGTAATGCTGTAGCTGACCAGGTAAAGGCATTGGAAATGTTCTGCAGTAAGCGCCTTTCTGTGCTGGCAGGTCCAGCTGGAACAGGCAAAACTACAGTTGTCAAAGCTTTCTTAAAATCGCCACAAATAAAAGCAGAAGGTACACTCCTTTTGGCTCCTACAGGGAAAGCGCGAGTTCGCTTGGGTAACATGTCTGCAGATATTCAAGCCCTAACTATTGCGCAATTTCTGACGCGTCAGGGTTTCTTTGACTGGGATACAATGACACCTTGTGTTCCTGAAGATGCAGAAAAACGTAAATACTGTGGAGCCAAAAATGTCATTATTGACGAGTGCTCCATGCTTACATGTAAGGACTTTTATGTCTTAATGAAAGCATTGGATTTAAAGAACATTAATCGAATAATTTTAATTGGAGATCCATTTCAATTACCTCCTATTGGCCCTGGCAGACCATTTGCAGACTTATTTAACTACCTAAAGGATAATAAAGACGAATATTTAAGATCGGCAATAACAAAATTACGATATGTTGTAAGAACTATTAATACAGGAGACTCTGACATATTGACTTTAGCATCATGGTTCTCTGGAGAAAAACCTGCAAAGAATTCCGATCTCATTTTTGAGCAAGTTGCCAAAGGAAATCTTAATAATGACTTGGTTGTTTATACTTGGAATGATGAAAACGACCTTAAAGACTGCTTGAAAGAGGCCATTGAAAAAGAGTTGCCAGAAGAGGAAGGTAAATCTTTATCCGATAAGATTCGTAAATCTATAGGACTTGACGATGTAAATAAAGCCTTAAATGATCCGTCAAAGGTTGAAAAATTTCAGGTTTTATCCCCAGTAAAAAATCCGGTATGGGGAACATTCCAGATTAATTCGTATTTCCAAGAGTGGGTTGGTATAAATAAAAATTTTTCAATAGAAATAGCTCCTATTACCATATCTGCTCTAGATAAGGTCATTCAATTAAAGAATGAACGCAAGAAATCTACGAGTAAAGAAGAATGTCAACTTTCAAATGGTCAAATAGGTTTTGTTAATTATGCAAATAAGAGGGAAAAGAAATCGACAGTTGTTTTTACCGGGTTACCCAACAAGAGATTTTCATATTATTCTTCTAAGTCGGATGAGGCTGATAATACAATAGACTTGGCTTATGCTATAACTATCCATAAGAGTCAAGGGAGCGATTTTGATACTGTGTTGGTTGTTCTTCCTAAAAGCGGACGTATACTTTCACGTGAACTAATCTATACAGCTTTAACACGAGCAAGAAAGAAATTAATTCTGTTGATACAAGATAATATATCGTGGTTAATCGAGTATACTAAACCTCAGATGTCAGTTCTAGCTAAGCGAAATACAAATCTTTTTTCTACATCTGTTCGTGAAGATATTTCAAACATTCCATATGTGGAAGGATTGATTCACACAACCTTAAAGCCAGGTTTAATCGTACGTAGCAAGTCTGAAGTAATTATTGCTAATATACTATATGAACGAGGTATTGACTTTGAATATGAAAGAATGATAGAAGATAACGGCCGCCGATGTATTCCTGATTTTACTTTTGAAGATGCATCTGGAGATACCATTCTTTGGGAACATTTAGGAATGTTAGATAATCCCGCCTATAAGGAATCATGGGAAAAGAAACGAGATTTTTATAAATCAATCGGTTACATAGAAGGAGTAAATTTATTTACTACAGTTGACCATGAGAACGGAAGTATTGATTCTACAGAAATTGCTGCAATAGTAGATAAATTAGAAGATTTAATATAAAAGATTATGAACAATGCAGAAAGACTGCATTGTTCATAATTAGCTTTGTATTGTTTGATAAATAGTATTGCCTATGCCAACAAATAAAAATGCACAGTTAAGATACCAGATTATAGATAAATGCCTGAGCAATTGGTCTAGGCGTTACTATATTGAGGATTTAGTAGATGCCTGCAATGAAGCGCTCTATCTGTATAATGGAGAAACGAAAGATGGTTGCGGAGTAAAAAAACGTCAAGTACAAGAAGATCTAAAATTCATTGAAAGTGAAGAAGGATATAGTATGGAGATAGATGCCATTCGAGATGGACATAGAAAATATTACCGATACCATACCAAAGGGGCTTCTATTAAAAATCAACCTATCAATCAAGAAGAGCTCAATTTGATTTATGATGCATTGATACTTCTTAAACGTTTCGATGGAGTACCACAATTTGAGTGGTTAAACGACCTTGAAAAAAGACTATATACGACCAGTAAATTAGGAGATAGTCTGGATTCAGTTGTAAGTTTTCAGCATAATCCCTATCTCAAAGGAATGGATTTATACTATAAACCCATTTTTAATGCAATTGTTAACAAAAGGGTAATTGAAATTATATATCATCCATTTGGGAAGGATGCTAGAACTGTAATTGTTACTCCTTATCATCTTAAACAATATAATAATCGCTGGTTTCTGATCGGCAAACATAAAGACTCGGATTATCTATCAAACTTTGCAATTGATAGAATCGAAGGAGTAAAGGAAACATCTAAACCATACATAATACAACCTGAAGGAATAGATTTTAAAGAATACTTTAGCGATATCGTCGGCGTTTCGCGTTCAAATGCTCCTGTAGAAGAAGTCATTTTAAAGGTTAGTGATAAAGCCATTGGATATATTGTGACTAAGCCACTTCATGAATCTCAATCAGCAGTGACAACACCTCTTGAAGATGGATATTGGAAGATAACCTTAAAAGTCCAAAATAATTATGAGTTACGTTCTTTGCTCCGTTCGTTTGGTGCACAAATAGAGGTTATTGCCCCTGAGTCATTACGACAAATGATGAAAGAAACAGCCGAGACTGTGAGTCAGATATACGAGAAATAATAAAATCACGATAACCAACGACTATGAATATGCCCGAAAATTTATATTTAGAATTTGATGCTTTTTTACGATCAATCAAACAAAATTTAGATGGGTCATTTGGTGTCCTATTAGGTGCCGGTGCATCCATCTCATCTGGTATTCAATCGGCAAATGATTGCATATGGGATTGGAAATTTTTAATATATCAATCATTATCAGGTAATCAAAAAAAATTAGTAGATCCCAAAAAATCTGATTTAAGTAAAGACATCATTCAGAAATGGTTAGATGTGCAAGGGAAATATCCACAATTGGGGAGTCCAGAAGAATATTCTTTTTATGCCGAAGCTTCATATCCAATAGATGCGGACAGAACTAAATATTTTGAAAGCCTGTGCAATGGAAAAAGTCCGTATGTAGGATATAAATTGCTATGTCTGTTGAATAAATATGGAATTGTAAAATCTGTCTGGAGTACAAATTTCGATGGACTCGTGGAAAGAGCTGCACAACAAGCCAATATAACACCTATAGCTATAAATCTTGATTGCGTTGATCGTATATATAGGACAGAAAGTTCAAGTGAATTACTTTATATAGCATTACATGGAGATTGTAAATTTAGAACACTCAAAAATACAGAGAAAGAACTAGATTCACAGAATAGTGAATTTGTTTCAGCTTTGCGACGTTATTTTGTTGACAAAAATTTAATTATCATAGGATATAGTGGAAGAGATAAATCCCTTATGTCTGCTTTGAAAGAAGCTTTTACGGATAAGGGAGCAGGAAGATTGTATTGGTGTGGCTACGGCAAGGATATTACACCAGAAATAGCAGATTTGATTCAAACTATTCGATCTGCTGGAAGACAAGCGTTTTATATTGACACAAACGGATTTGATAACGTCATGTTATCTCTTGTAAAATTCTGTTTTAATGAAGATTCTAATAAACAAGAGGAGATCAATGAAATACTTAAAGTAATAAGTATAGACAATACAACAACTCCATTTTACATACAGGATGGAAATACAAAAAAATATCTGAAAAGTAATCTAATTCCAGCTACTTTTCCCGATGAAATATTTCAGTTTCAAATTTCATACGATGAGAATGAAAACAGATGGAAATATCTTAGAGAAAAGATTAAAGAAAAACCCCTTATTGCTGTACCATATAAAGACAAAGTATATGCCATCTCAACTGTATCTACTATCAATGAAGTTTTTGGGAAAAATTTAATTAGTGAAATTGAGCGTGTTCATATTTCTATTAATGAAATAGAGAAGAATAGTCATTTTAAAGAATTATTTCTCAAAGATGCACTTTATGGAATCTCTCAAATTAGAGGGTTAGGTGTTGATTACAAGCGTTCTATGCTATATAAAAAAAGATATTTATGCAAATAAGAATAATGTAACAATACATGAAGCTATTGAATGTGGATTATCATTTGTCCAACAAAAGAAATATGTCTTGTTTTCAATCACTCCAACAGTCTATTTTATTTCTAATGGCCAAATAAAAAAGGAGATCAAACAACAATACTCTCATGAGTATTTGGATAAAATGAGAAATCAGCAATATGAGAAGAAATTACAAGAATGGTGTAATATAATGTTTAATGGTAAAAGATTATGTTTTGAGATACCTGTTAATTCACGAAGTGGTTTTATCTTTAAAATATCCAATAATCGTGGTTATGCTGAAATACACCATTACGGACAAGGTAACATAACGATATATTCTCCGAAGGGATATAATATAAATCAAACATTATATCATGGCATACACATTAACGAACCCAAGCTTGAATTTATAAATCCATACGTTAATAAACCAGCATATGATGACAATCCGATGAGAGGATTATCAAAATACAGACCTTTCGATGCGAATTATTTTGATGTATTCCCTAAAGATGTATGCATTGGCAGTATCTGTCCTACTTCTTATTCTTTAAAATTTAGTGAATTTCTAAAAAGACTAAATTCTACAGTATCTGCAGATAAATTATCCGACTATGTACATCATTATACCGGTTTTAGTAATATTTATAACTGTAGACTTGATATTCCTGAAATACATTCTGAAAAATGGGTATCAATAAATGATAATCCTAAAAGTGCCATTAATTTAGCAAAAACTATTTGTACAGAAGGGCAAAAACTTTCAGAACAGTTCCCAGGAATTGTGCTATTAATATTTGTACCTAATTCATGGAGTAACTATAGACAATTCAATTATCATGGAGAAACATTTGATTTGCATAACTATATTAAAGCGTTTGCCGCCCAACATAGATTCACGACCCAATTTATAGAAGAAAAAACTTTATATAACAAGATGGTATGTAAAATTTCATGGTGGCTCTCTTTAGCTTTATTTGTGAAAGCTTTAAGAACTCCCTGGACTCTTGCAGACTTAGATCAAAATACAGCATATGCAGGAATTGGATATAGCATAAAAAAGCAATATTCAGGTAAAGCTGAAGTTGTTTTAGGTTGTAGCCATATATACAATGCACAAGGACAGGGATTAAGATATAAACTGTCAAAAGTTGAACATCCGCAATTTGACAAAAAGAAAAATCCTTATTTAAATTTTGAAGAAGCTTATAAATTTGGGATGGATATACTGGCTCTTTTTCAAGACGCTATGGAAAAGTTACCTCAAAGAGTTGTAGTTCATAAACGAACCCCTTTTAAGAATGATGAGATTAAAGGTATAACAAACGCATTAAAGCAAGCAGGAATATCAGAAATTGATTTGATCACAATCACTCAAGAATATGATTTAAAGTTTATTGCAGAGAAGATTATGTATGGTCAATTTCTTGAAGATGGATATCCTGTTGATAGAGGAACTTGCATTAAACTATCATCGAGAAATGCTTTGTTATGGACACATGGAGTAGTTCCCTCAATACAGTCAAATCGTAGATACTACCAAGGAGGACGTTGTATTCCTGCTCCTTTAAAAATTACCAAATACTATGGACATGGAGATTTGGAAACTATTGCTAAAGAAATTCTAGGATTTACAAAAATGAATTGGAACTCGTTTAATCTATATACAAAGTTACCTGCTACAATTGACACTTCTAATACATTGGCGCAGGTGGGAAACTTGTTAAGACAATATAATGGTGTAACATACGATTACCGTTTCTTTATCTAAAAAGTAGCTCGCCATAAACAGTCTTCATTTATGGCGGACTACTCGATTATAAATTCTGTTGTATCGAAAAGATTCTATACAATTTACACTACCTATCACACAAAGGTCGTAAGCATCCGATAAAGTACACATTGTAGACCTAAAAACTCTTCTATTACTTTGC